>WBZS01000090.1_pt1 | contig 178814 bp, 161 predicted proteins | sample 5204201 | NCBI WGS metagenome assembly WBZS01 (sample SAMN12344357, study PRJNA552823) | activated sludge metagenome | biome: Activated sludge suspended growth; feature: Nitrification reactor; material: Wastewater; isolation source: activated sludge from nitrification reactor of wastewater... | reverse complement strand
CGATCACCGCCTGCACCACTTGCGCCTTGAATTCAGGGCTGAACTTCTTCGGAGCCATCAATTCCCTTCCCAATCTCCAAGGAATCCTATCCTTGGGCTCTTGGTCCGGTATCAATCACTCACTCCACCTCGACCAACGCATCGCCCTGCGCTACACCCTCACCCCGATGACCCCCACCGAAACCAAGAGCTACCTCGCCCACCACCTCGCCCTCGCCGGACGCTCCGACACCCTCTACTCCGACGACGCCATCAACCTCATCCACCAAATCGGCCGCGGCATCCCCCGCGCCATCAACAACCTCGCCGTGCAATCCCTCGTCGCCGCCTACGCCGCCAGCAAAGCCATCGTCGACGAATCCTCCACCCGCGCCGCCATCACCGAAGTCACCACCGAATAACGCCACCACGACCACCACCACGACACCCTGAACACCAAGGCCCCGCCGAAACCACCGGCGGGGCCTTCAACACACCACTCCACGTCATCACCCACCATGACGCCCTCATCCTCACCCGACGCGACGGTCAACAGCGGGCGGCGATCTGCACGTCACGCAGATCCACGCCGGCGTCCAACATCGACAGGATGCTGCCGCATGATACCCCGCCGCGACAGAGGCACGAACGACCGTCTTGGCCGCGGCATCCGGTGAATCAGGGCTCTTCGGCGGCGGGCGGACCGGGATGGCCGTTCACTGAAGGGTGGCGGCGCCGTGACTGGTCAACCCCAGTTTGTGTGTGAGGAAGCCCACCGCGTTCCGTACGCCGTCTTCCTCGCGGATCAGGCTGGCCAGGCGCGCGGCCGTGGCGCGCACCTCGGGGCGGTCGGCGAACTCGATCGCCCAGCGGATCTGGTCGCTGGTGACCGCGAGGGCCTGAACCGGTGGCGGAGCGACGCCGAGCTCGTGGGCGCGGCGTCCGAAGTAGCGGTGATCCACCGACAGCGAGGTCACGAGTTGAGGCACCCCGGAGACGAACGCGACTGCCTGGGTACCGACACCCCCCTGGTGGATGACCAGGTGACAGCGCGGGAAGAGGTAGTCGAACGGCTCGAAGTCGATCTGCAGGACCTGGTCGGCCGACCACCGGGATTCCGGGACGCCCGCGGCGCGAAGAATCACTGCCCGACGCCCCGCAGCCAGGATGGCATCCACGACCCGTTCGGTCACGGGAGCCGATTCCTCGGTGGTGACCGTGCCGAGACCGAACAGCACCGGCGGGGCCCCGGCGTCCAGGAAACGGGACACCCGATCCGACAGGGGGACCCGAGACCTCAGGAACAGGTAGCCCGTCGTCGGCGTCCGGGGATGATCAGTGAAGGCCGGTGCCAAGTAGCGACTGACCGCGGTGAACATCGGCACGGACAGGAACTGCGCCATCTGGCGGGCCACCGGCAGCCGACGCTGACCCAAGCGTTCGCACACCGTCTGGAGGCCTGTACCCAGCGCGCCCACCATGTCCATCGACACCCTCGTTCCCCGGAGCAGGTAGGAGATTCGACGCCGCGAGTCCGGAGCGCCGATATGGCTGTCTCCGTGGGTGGTCGACAGGGCCGGCGTGTGTTGCATGAAGGCCAGACGCACTGGATGCTTCCGGCGGAACTCCAACGCGAAGGGCTGCATCATCGGCGCCACCCACGGCGGCAGCGTGCGTCGTGAACGCCTCGAGCAAGGTGTCGAACGAGGTCTCCGCCAACAGCAGTGACCAGATGGAAATAACCTCCATCTGGGCGTGATGGTCCCCGCCCTCCCATGCCTTCATCAACGTGGGGTCCAGCGCCTTCGCGAGGTCCATGTCGTACGGCAGGGCGCGCAACCCGTAGGAGGAGACCAGGTCGGCGATAAACGAGCCACACACCAAGGTCACCGCGTGACCAGCCTCTTGGAGCCCCAAACCGAGTGGAATCAGCGGCAGAGTGTCCCCGTAGCCACCGGCCGTCGCCATGAAGATCCTCATCGGCCCTCGCCACCTCCCACCAGCGTCTGACCGAATCTTCTCGCATCTGCCCCCACTGGACCACGCATCGCGAAGACGTGCCACACAGTCCCGGCGTAACCCATCGGCGGCCAGCACCCCTCTACATCCGAGTAACCGGGCGGCGCGATACTCAGCCGGAGCGGTGGACCGCGCCGCGGCATTTTGGAGAGCGTGCGCGTCGGGTACCGCGGCCGGAAGGCTACCCTCGCCCGCAGCGCGGCAGATGGGGACGTTCGGGGAGGTGCTTGTTCGCACCATCCTGGGAGTCGCGTCGTTATTACTGGATGGTTTGCAGTACTGCTTTCAACTGGGTGACGAACGCAGGCAGGTCGCCGCTGGCCGTCGCATGCAGGATTTCGAGGTCAATCGACCAGTAGCCGTGAACGATCCGGTTGCGCAGTTGGCTGGGTCGAGCCCAGCTCACGCCGGGATGCGTCTTCTTGAACTCGTCTGGAAGCTGCGCTGCGGCCTCACCCAGCACGGTGAAGTTCCACAGCAGCGCGTCACGCAACTGCCGGTCAGCCTCAAGAGTGTCGACGTCGTGACCCGAAACCAGACTGTGGGCCTGTTCGGCGGCATCGATCATTTCGCCGAGCAGGAGCGCCTCACGCCGCGGCATAGAACGGCCGCGCTTCTTGCAGAACCTGATCCCGGATCCGAGCGTTCAACGCGCGAGGCGACACCAAGTCGACCGGCCGACCCAAGATGTCCTCTAACTCAATGGCCAGGTCTTCGATGGCCCATCCCAGGCGTGCGCCCGGCGCGAGCGTGTACAGCAGGTCGATGTCGCTGCCGGAGTGCGCCGTGCCACGAGCGGCGGATCCGAACACCTCAAGGCGGGCGACGCCGTAGCGCTGGCACACCTCGCGCAAGCGCTCCAAGTCAATCGCTGTCGGGAGCATGCCTGCAGTCTAGGAGAGCACGCGACCAGCGGGCGATTCCTCCCCGTCAGGTCCCTTCAGGTGCCGGAGGCCATGTAGGCGGCCAGCGGCCAAGATGTAGTTGGGGTGCCGGTCCAGGTTCTTGCGGGCCCGGTCGTAGCGCATCGTCGTTCGGGGGCTACCCTCGCGCACCCTGCGGCAAAGGAGGGCGTGCGCGTCGGGTACCGCAGCCGACAGGCTACCCTCGCGCACCCTGCGGCAAAGGAGGGCTGGTAGCGGCGTATCCCGGGGTGACCGCAACAGGAATGCTCGACTTACGCGGTTGCGGGAGGCAGTCCCGACGAGCAACGCCATCGTCGGCATCGACCTGGCCGACCGCAAGCAGATGGTCGTGGTCTGCGACCACGACTCCAAGGTGCTGGCCCGTCGGACGTTCCGGTGCAAGGCGTGGGACCTGGGCGCCGCCCTGGACTGGGCCGCCGGGCGGGCGTTGAAGGCCGGGTACGCCGGGGTGACGGTGGCGTGCGAGCCGACCGGTCACCGGTGGCGGGTGCTGGGGCAGCTCGCGGCCGACCGCGGGATGCCGTACGTGTGCGTGCAGCCGATGTTGTCGTCGTGGGCCCGCAAGACCGAGGACCTCACCAGCGACAAGACCGACGACAAGGACGCCGTGCTGATCGCCCGCCTGACCGCCCAACTGCGCTGCTACCTGCCCGAACCCGTCGACGAAACGTGGGGACGGCTGCGCCATCTCGGCGCCCGCCGCGAGGCCCTCCTCACCGAGCATGTTGCCTGTGTCCAGCAGATCCGCGACCTGCTCGAGTGCGTGTGGCCAGCCGCCCTGACTGCGGCGAAGCAGCCGTTCAAGTCCAGCACCTGGGTCGCAGCGCTTACCGTGACGTGGTTCGTGACGGGGGTGACCTGGCCCGTACCCGCCGGCTCGGCGCCGACCGGTTCGCCGAGCAGGTCCGCAAGGAAGTCCTCCGCCGCGGCAAGACCAAACCCTGCCTGCGCATCGTCCGGAACATGTTCAACGCCTTGTCAGACCCCTCCGGAGTGCAGAGTCACCGGCTCGGCGCCCTGGAGCGCGTCGGGTGGGTGCTCGCCGACTGGGACGCCGCCCGAACCAACCAGACCGTCGTCGAGCGACGCATGGTCACGGTGTTGGCCGAGCTCGACCTGACCGACCTGGTCTGCTCGATCAAGGGACTCTCGGCGGTCGGCGCGGCGGCGATCCTGGCCGAAACCGGCGACCTGCGCCGGTTCACCTCCGCCCGCGCGGTCGTGAAACACGCGGGCTTGGCTCCCCGGGAGCGGATGTCCGGGACCTTCACTGGCAAGGCGCGGTTGACCGGCGCCGGCCGGCCCGGACTACGCCTGGCCGCGTGGCGGGCCATCTTCGCGACCCTGCGCTCCAACCCGGTCCACGCCGCCCGCTACACCTACCTGACCACCCGGGCCGAGCGTCCACTCAAGCCCACCCAGGCCCAGACGGCCGTGGCGGCCGCCCTGCTCCGCCAGTTGCACGCGATCGTCACCACCGGCCAGATCTGGAACCCTGCCATCGCCACCCACGGCACCCGACGCGCCCCGCTGGAGGTGCCACAAGCTGCCTGACCGTCGCTGACGCGTGAGGCGTCAGCGACCCCAAGAGCTGGGTCGGGGCGAGCCCTCTGCGGCATTGAGAACCCCCGGGTATCTCGTCGCTCATCATGGGCAGCCCCGACCCGTCGTCGAACCAACCCGATCACACGCTGCCGGGCCACCAAGCCCCATTCCGCTATGCAGGGACCGACGACAGGCCAGGACACCCGACCCCAGCACTAGTCCGAAGATGGGTCTGTAGCGGCACGTGTGCGGTTACGGTCACGCAGCAGCCGGTTGCAGGGTGACCTTGTAGCCGAGGGACTCGAGTTGGCGGACATGTTGGCGTCTGACAGTTTCGGTGTCGCGCTGCCGGTCGTAGTGGTCACGACCCAGGTCGCGGTAGTGGGTATCAGGGTTGTCGAGGAGGTGCCAGATGATCACCAACACGGAACGACCGATGGCAACCACTGCCCGGCGTGACCCGCGACGCCTTGCGATACGCCGGTAGCGGGCGCCGAGGAACGTCGGGCTACGGCCAGCGTTGACGGCGACCTCGCCGAGGGCGCGAGCCAGGTATGGGTTGCCGTGCCCGGTGGAGCCGGAGCCTTTCGAGTTGCCTGCCGACGCGGTGACCCTGGGGGCGAACTTGGCCCACGAAGACAAGTGGCCTGGGGTGGGGAAGCGTGACATGTCCACGCCGATCTCGGCGATGATCGCCGCCGCGGCAACCGGGGCAATCCCCGGGATCTCGTCCAGTCGCTGCACGACATCAACGAAAGGGGCCAGATGCGCCTCGATCTCGGCGTCGACCGCGGCGATGTCGGCATTGATGGCGTCCACCCCAGCCAGCATCCGGCCCAACAGGAAGCCGTGATGGTCATCGAAGCGGCCCGTGAACGCCTCCTCCAACGCGGGCAGCTTCTTCCGTAGTGCTGCTCGGGCCATGTCGGCGAGGACCTTCGGGTCTCGTTCGCCGCCGATGAGCGCCGCCATCATCGACCGGCCCGACACCCCGAAGATGTCACTGGCCACCACCGACAGCTTGATGCAGGCGTCCTCAAGCAGCTTCTCGGCCCGGTTCTTCTCGGCGGTCCGGGCGTTCACCAGATCCGTGCGATACCGCGTCAGGTCACGCAACACCCGGATCTCAACCGGCGGCACGAAACTGCGCCGCAGCATCTGCCGCTCGGCCACCTTGCACAACCACACCGCGTCGAGCACGTCCGTCTTCGGGCGACCCGGCAAGTGCTTGACGTCCTTGGAGTTCACCAGCCACGGATCCAGCCCATGCGCCTCGAACAAGTAGAACGCCGGCCGCCAGTAGTCACTCGTCGACTCCATCACGACCCGCTCGATCCCCAACTCCACCAAGTGCTCGGCCAGCACGGTCAACGATCGGGTCATCGTCGAGTGCGTCGACACCTCCTGCAACCGGCGCTTCCCACCGCCGGGGGCCGGAAGCCGGACACAACACACCACCTCCGCCTTACCGACATCGAGCGCGGCAACCCGCGCGATGATCTGTTCGTCATCGACCGATGGACTGAACATCGCCAGCCTCCCTTCCACATGACCGGACCAGACGACCGTCCGGAGGGAGTCGCAGGGCAAATCCACGAATCTAGTCCTCGTGCTCGACCGCAACGGTCCGCAACAATGAAGGGCCCAACAAGCGACTCCCGCACCCGGCTTGACAACGACCTCAACGGATCAAAGGGCTAACGGCCTGACCGGACGGACGCACCAACATCTTCACCCCGGAACGGGCGCCGAGCAACGGCACTATGGCTTGACACACAACGCCTCACGCGCATGAGACTGAGGCCTGGGAGGCGTAGGAGTGTCCGGCTGCGCGTCACCGGTGGTCCAGCGTCCGGGTGTCGCGTCGGCCCGGGGACCCAGCGCAGCGACGTGGGCATTGCCGAAGACCGCCTGACAGGGGCTCACCTCGGTGAGGCCGGGGTCAGCCATCGCCCGGGTCGGCTGCCCTGGGCGCCTGGGGTTCGATGGGTTGGCTGATGGCCTCCGCGATGAGGCGGAGGGTTTCGGCGGAGAGGTGACCTTCGCCTCGGGTCATGACGGCTTCGGCTCCCGGGGCACGTGTTCGTGCTGCTGGCCCGCTCGGCGTCCCTGCTGGTGCTGGCCGCCACCACCCCGATCAGCGCCGCCGGGCTGGTCGTCGACTTCGGCCGGCCCTGGTTCTGGAAGAGCCTGCGCTGGTTCCACGCCGCCGCCCTCACCCCGCCGTTGATGGTGCTGTCGCTCGGGGTCGGGGTGAGGATCTCGACCGGGATCGCGATCGGCGCCGAAACCGACCTGCTCAAGTCCATCGGGACCGCGTTCGTCGGGGTCGTGCTGATCTGCACCTCCACGTTCGCGCCGCTGGCGTTGTACAAGCTGTTCGCGTTCGTCGACCCGGGAAGCACCTCCGGCGCGTCGCTGCGTTCCGGGCTGGCCGCGGCCGGGTTCATCGGTGGTGGCTCGGGGCAGTCAGCGTCGTCGGCGGCGACCACCACCGACGACAACGGGCGCACCGCCGGCGAGGACGGTGCCGCCGCCAACACCACCAGCCGGTTCTCCTCCGGGCTGTCCGGACTCGGGCCCGTCGGGCAGGCCGCCGCCGGCGGACTCAACGCGATGGCCACCCTCGGTGCCCTCGGCGCCTCGACCGGCTACGACCTCACCAATCAGATGGGCGTCGGCCACAACGTCTACCCGCCCGACAGCAGCCGCCGCTCCGTCCGCGCCACCAACGGCCAACCCAACCAATCCGACCCCGGGGACGAGACCAGTCCGGACGCCGACGCGCCACCCGCGCCCCCGACGGCACCCGCCCCGGCACCGAGCAGCCCGACCCCGCCCGCGGCGGGCGGGGCCTCCCCCTTGGCCGGCCGGAGCGGCGCAGCCGCCTCCGAAAGTGGCACCGCCGCCAACGCCAGCGAAGCCGCCGAAGTCGCCGTGGTCCTGTGAGTGAGGGTCGCAGGGCGTTCGGTCGAGTGCGTGCCAGGCCTGTCGGAGCCGATCGGTAGCGTGCGACCGTGCCCAACCAACAGAGACGACCAGACGCGGCGAACGGTAAGCCCCGCTTCTGGCATCCCCTTGCGTCACGTGACGGGGAAGCAGTTGTCGTGCGTGAACTTGCTGACGCGGTCCGGCATCCGGGACGCCGCACGGCGGCACCGACGCGTGCCGAGATGCAGATGCGTCTCGCCGAGACGCGCTCGCTCATCAAGGCCGCCGAACGGGGTGACCTTCAGGATCAGGCTTGGGACGACGTCCGCCGGCACCCGTTGCTGTGGGAGATCCGTTTGCGATGGCCAGGCAACATCCTGGTGCGCGGCTACTTCCACGAACCCGATCTGCGCTCTGACCGGACGGTGCTGGCGAAGGTGCATGTCAAGGTCATTGTTCGGGGAGACCTCCAGGCGACTCGTGCCCGCCAGAATCTCGCGATCGAGGAGGCCGGTCGGAGGATCGACTTCGGTCGAGCCTGGTGGTGGGGGCTCGACGCCACGGACCCGCTCTGGGGCCAACCCAGCGCCTGACCGTTGACAGCAGGTATAGAGTTGAATCTATGGGGACTGTGGAGGAGTTGCTGGGACTGGAGGCGGGCTCGCCCGACCAGCTGCGCGCCGAGTTTCTCGCCGACGGGGACCGCGCTTTGCTGCGCGAGCTCGTGAAAGTCCGCAAGGCGCGGGGACTTTCCCAGAAGGACGTCGGGGAGATCCTGGGCATCAGTCAGCCGTCGGTGGCGGCCTTCGAGGCTCACGACAGCAACCCCACCCTCGCCAGTGTGCGCCGGTATGCCCACGCGGTGGGGGCGCTGATCGAGCACCGAGTCGTTGTTGATGAGGGGCAACTCCTCGACCCACCCCTCCACGACCGGGCAGCGGCCTCGGCGCCGCGGGATCCTCGAATCGGTGAGGTTGCTTGACGGCCAGACGGTCCAGTTCGACGTAGCGGACGCGCCTGCCCGCAGCTTCGGGTCCGCGCACGCGACGAGGCGAGCACCGGTGTCGCGCGATCGCACAGGAGGCCCGCGCCCGTGTCCGGGAGGGGCGGCGTCCGGACCTTAGCTTAGCTTAGGAAACCGACAGAACGGAGACCCTCATGCAACAGGAACGCGTGCAGGACCAGTACCCCTGGACCTGGGAGATCCGGCCGCGGTGGCTGCCGGCGTCGCCCTGGTGGTCGTGTGGTCGTGGCACGTGGGGGCCGGGTCGACGACGGTGTCGGCGATGCTGGGGTCGATCACGTCGACCATGGCCTGGATCAGGGCCCGGGGGGTGAAGTACTGCCCGGCGCCGGAGCCCTTGTCGGAGGCGCCCTTGGCCAGCAGCGACTCGTAGGCGTCCCCGGTGATGTCGGTGCCGGTGCTCGACCAGTGCTCTTGGCCGATCAGGTCGTGGACGAGGCGCTGCAGCTTCGCCGGGTCCTGGATGCGGTTCTGCGCCTTGCGGAAGATCGTGCCGACCACCCCGGGTTCGCGGGCCAGGCCGAGGAGCATCTCGGTGTAGGTGCGCTCCAGTTCCATGCCCTTGGCGTCCAAGAGCCGCTGCCAATCGTAGGCCGGGGGCAGGATTCGCTCCGGCGCGAGCGGCCGGTGCGCCCTCTCGGGCGCCATCTTGAGGAACAACAGGTAGGTCAGTTGCTCGGTGCACTCCAGGACGCCCACGCCGTCGTCGCGCAGCACGTCGCAATACGCCCACAGCTTGTCGACCAGCCGCCGCCCGTCACCCACGGGACTCTCCGAATCTGTCGTCGAACTGGTGGCGGCGGACGGCGGCCACGAACAGCGGGACGCCGCTGCGCTGCAGCCGCCCGAGCAGTTCCGCGTAGGAAAGGCGGGGGCGTTGCGAGGTCCGTACCTGGTCGGCCAGCGACGCTCCGACCAGGCCGGGATAGAGCTCGACCTGATCGAGGAGGAAGTCGTCCGGGGTCGCCACGCTGAGGCCGTGCGGGGTGAGCGACTCCGGGGGGAAGTCCTTGATGTTGAACGTCACGAGTACACCGGCCTGGCCTGCGACCGCCGCGGCGAGCACGTGCCGGTCTTTCGGGTGGCAGGTCATCCGGGAGGTCAACCCGTCATAACTGGTGACCATCGCGTCCTCGAAAGCGGCGGTCATCTGGTCGATGCGCCGCTGCGCCGCCCCGGGAGCCAGCCCCGCATGCCGCACCAGGTTGCGCTGCAGTTCGTCCAGGACGTCGGCCGACCACAGCGGTCGAAACGTGCCCCGCTCGGCCAAGCGCAACAATGTGTCGGACAGCACTGCGCCGTACAACACGTTGGTGTCCAGGAACGCCGGGAACGCCATGTCAGCGCATGGCCGGCGGCAGCCCGTCGGTGGCGTCGTAGAGACCGGACGCCTCGGCGTCCTGTTGCATCTGGTCCAGGATCTGGCGGCGGCGCCGGCGTTGGGCGTCCTGGAAGGCGACGAGGTCGCTCAGCTGGACGAACCGGTGCCGGCCGGGCTTGGTCATCGGGATCTCGCCGCGCTCCAACAGGCGGACCAGTGTCGGTCGCGAGATGCCGAGGAAGTCGGCGGCCTCCTGGGTGGTGAGCCGGGCGCTCTGCGGCGCGATCGTCACCGCCATGCCGGCCATGAGCGCTCCCGCCACCTGGAGCATGGCCCGGTGGAGTTCCTCGGGCAGGTCCACGCGGGCTCCGTCGGCGCCGACCAGAGCGGCACGGGACTCAGGCGCGTCGATCCCACGCGCCTCCAACGCCTTGACGAAGTCGACGATCTCGGCCGTGTGAGGGCCCGGCAGGTACGTCGTCGTGTCAGGACTGGCAGCGGTGTGCGCCATGGCTTCCACCCCTTTCGATCCCCCCACCATACCCACCCCAAACGAACAAAACGAAAAGCTCCCGCTCGCTCTGTCAGCCGGTCTGGAGGTCTTGGTCGACCACCAACACCGGCCGCAGCGGCATCACCTTGCGCCACCGCGACGGCAACTCGGCGTAGTGCTCCAGCGTCAACCGGGTGACGTCGGCGCCGTCGAAGAGTCGCAGATTCTGACGCTCCCGCTCGACATCGCGCGCCTCCTTCGAGTAGCCACCCAATGTCACGAACAGGCCCAGCTCGTTCGGTGCGAGGGTGCCGATGAGCCGCTGCACGTCGGGGCGCCCGTGGGTCCCAGCCGAGTGCTTGCACTGCACCTTGATGATGGGCGGTTCCAGACCCAGCGGGTCACGATGCGCGATCACGTCGATGCCGCCGTCCGCCGAGTAGGGCGTCACGCGCGTCTGATAGCCCAGGGTCCCGAGGAGGTCGGCGGTGAACTCCTCGAACTCCCGGTGCGACAACCTCGTGAGCAGTGCGTGAGTCACGAAGTCGTGGGTGTGTTGCTCGATGCGATCGGCGTTCGGCGCCTCGGTCGCGTGTGCCACCGCCTGATCGTCCGGCTCGTCCTTGCCTGGGGCCGGTTCGTCGGACGCTCCGGATTCCAGGTAGTGCAGGAACTCGGCCTTGTGCCGGGTCACCTTGAACAGCGTGACCGCCGAGCCGATCTCGTAGAGCGCCGCTTGGCTGAACTGGGCGCGCGGCACGCCCGTCTGGAGCCACTCGACCGGACGCCGATGTTCGTGCGGGTGCGCTGAACCCGGAGCGGATGCGCGACCTTCTCGTCCGCCTGGTCGACATCCACTCCCCGACGGGGGCCGAGCGGGCGGCGTCCGAGTTCATGGCCCGCGTGCTGGCCGACGAAGTGGGAATCGACGCGGCCTACCAGCCGATCTCGGACGCCACCGGCAACGTGTTCGGCACCTACCCGGGCACCGGACAAGGCCAGGGCGCGACGCTTCTGCTGTACTGCCCCCTCGACACCCACATCGAGCCGGCCGTCGACGTGCCGGCCGTGGGCAGGACACTCCGCGACGACATGATCCCGCACGCTTACCTGACTGACGACGGGCTCGTGGTGGGGCTGGGCTCCTCGAACCCGAAAGTCATGGTCGCCGGGCTCGCCGAGGTCATGCACGCGGTGAAGGACGCCGGCCTCAGTCTCCTCGGCGACCTCACCATCGGTTTCGCCGGCGGCGGCATGCCCTGGATGAACAGCCGTCGCGACCACGTGGGCATGAGCACCGGCATCTACCAACTGCTGATGCGCGGGGGCTACCCCGACTTCTGTCTGCTGCTCAAGCCGCGCCCTGGGGTCTACCCGCACGAGCCCGGGATGGCTTGGATCAAGGTCAGCGTTCGGGGCACCTGGGGCTACGCGGGTGTCACCCGCGGCACGCCCGGTTTCCGCAGCTCGATCGTTCCCGGGGCGACCATGATCACCGAACTCGAGGAGTGGCTCCAGGAGTACACCCGGCGCAACACCTACAGCTTCGTGCTGCCCGAGGCCTGGATTTCGGCCGTGGTCTCCGGTGATCCCGACAAGCCGGCGTTCCCGTCGGCCACGACGGAGATCTTCATGGATCTGCGGATCTCCCCGGAGACCTCGCCGGCCGACGTGAAGGCCCAGTTCGCCGACTTCGCCCAGCAGTTCGCGGAGCGGCACCCCGACATCGAGTTCGACTGGGAGCTGTACGGAAGCATGCCCGGGGGGGCGACCGACCCCGGGAACTGGATCATCCAGTCGGCCCAGCGCGGCTGGGAGAACGTCACCGGTGAGCCCTACACGCAGACGCCGTTCCAAGGTGGCCAGACCGACGGCACCATCCTGCGGGCCCTCGGCGTGCCCACCGCGCGGGTCGGGTACCCCTGGCCGCCCGAGTCCGCCCCGCCCGAACTGAACGAGGGGCTGGGCGGGATGGGCGTCGCCTCGGTGGAGGATGTGCTGATCGGCGCCCGCGCCATCTGCTACGCCATCGTCGACACGCTCACCCGGACCCGCGAGGACCTCGGACTCGACCGGCGAGGAGCCTGACATGGGCCTCAGTGACCTGTTCGTCCTGACCGGCAAGCGGGCCCTGGTGACCGGCGCATCGGTCGGGATCGGACGCATGTGCGCGGACGGCCTGGCCGCCGCCGGGGCGCGGGTCTACCTCGTCGCCCGCACGGCGTCCGACCTGGACGCCGCCGTGGACGAGATCCGTGCGGCCGGAGGGGACGCCGAGGGCATCGTCGGTGACCTCGCCCAACCGGACGAGATCACCCGGGTCGCCGCCGAGTTCGCGAGCCGGGAGAAGGCTCTGCACGTCCTGGTGCACAACGTCGGCACGATGGCGGAGGCGTCCATCGAGGACTTCACCGTGGAGGACTGGGACCTCGTCACCAACCTCTGCCTCCGGGTGCCCTTCTTCCTGACCCAGGCGCTGCTGCCGCAACTGCGCAGCGCTGCCTCGCTGGAGGATCCTGCCCGGGTCATCAACATCGGCTCGGCCGACGGCATCAAGCCGCCGTTCTTGTCGACCTTCCCGTACCCGGCCGCCAAGGCCGGTCTGCACCACCTGACCAGGCAACTCGCCAAGGTCCTGGGGCCCGAGGGGATTGCCGTGAACGCCATTGCCCCGGGCGCCTTCCCCAGCCGACGCGCGGCGCCCGTGCTCGAGGTGCACCTTCAGGACTTCATCGACGTGACACCGCTGCGCCGTATCGGCCGGCCCGACGACATGAAGGGGACGATCGTCTACATGGCGAGCCGCGCGGGGGCCTTCCTCGACGGCAGCGTCATTTCCCTGGACGGCGGCCTGGTGTGTTGAGCGCCGCCCTCCCCAGCAGTTCTCCGAAGGGACCGTCATGACCCGTGCATTACCGGACTCCCCAGGCGACCGCGGCGATCTGCTGCTTGACTCGCTCGGCTATGTGGGTGTCTCGTCCGACAAACTCGACGACTGGACCGCCTTCGCCCGCGACATCGTCGGCATGCAACTCGCCGACTCCTCAGCGAAGGCGAGGCATCTCCGCCTCGATGAGCGCGCGCAACGGTTCATCATCACCGACGACGGCGGCAGCAGCGGGTTCGCCGGCTTCGAGGTCTCGGACGCCGCGGCGCTCGCCCGCGTCGCGGACCGCCTCGACACAGCCGGGATCCGGCACACCGAGTTGACGGATTCGGAGTGCGCACTGCGGCGGATCGCGGCGGGTCTGGCGTGCGCCGATCCGGACGGCAACCGGATCGAGGTCTTCCACGGTCCGGAGTCCGCCGGCGCCGTGTTCGAGCCCGGACGGAACATCTCCGGGTTCCGGACCGGCTCGCTCGGTCTGGGGCACTTCGTGCTGCTGACGCCCGAACCGGAGCGGCTCGTGCGGTTCTACGTCGACGTGCTCGGCTTCCGAGTCAGCGACAACATGGTGGCGCCCTTCGTCGGGTACTTCTTCCACCTCAACCCGCGGCACCACTCGCTGGCGCTGGTGAAGTACCCGGGGTCCGGCATCCACCACGTCATGGTGGAACTCAACAACATCGACGACGTGGGCCAAGCACTGGACCTGGCCGAGCAGGCCAACGCCGTGGGGGTCACCTTCGGTCGGCACTCCAACGACCACATGCTGTCGTTCTACGCGCGGACCCCCAGCCGACTGATGCTCGAGTGCGGGTGGGGCGGCAAGTCGATCGACGTCGACCGCTGGCAGGCCCATGAACTCGGGGAAGGGCCCAGCATCTGGGGCCACGAACGCTCCTGGCTCCCGCCCGACCTGCGGCAGAAGGCGCTGGACGCCCGCCTGCGGGCGGCCCGCGACGGCCTGCGCCACCCCGTGCACGTCCGTCCGGGTGCGTTCGACGTCACGCCGCCGGATGAGGACTGGACCCCCAACTCCGCCGGCGCCTGAGGCGTCCAACCCCCGAAAGGAACCCACCATGCCCGAGCAGCGACCCATCACCCCCGCCGAGTTCGAAGGCGTCTGGCGGCTCCAGGACTGGCGCCAGGAGTACGACGACGGACGCATCAAGTACCCGATGGGGAAGAACCCCCTCGGCCTGATCGCCTACCTGGACGGACGCATCTACGAGATCGCCCACACCTCCGATCGGCCCAACTTCGTGACCGGCGGCCAATGGGACGCGTCGGTCGAGGAGCGGGCCATGGCCTACTCGACGTCCATGTGCTACGCCGGCACCTACGAATTGGTCGGCGACCAGGTGCACCACCACGTCGAGTTGAGCGTCTACCCCAACTTCGTCGGCAAGACCCTCACCCGCACCGTCTCCTGGGACGGGACGACCATGACGTTGTCCGGACGCATGGAGCACGGCACCACCGAAGCCCGCACCATCGCCCTCGACTGGGTGCGTTGGTGACCCCCCGACCACGACGAGACAAGCGAGCGATCCCATGACCAACAAGACCATCGCCGACTACCTCCACCTCCCCATCCGGGAGCGGCAGGAAGCAGCCCGGGCCGCCGTCGCGGCAGCCGAACAGGCCAAGACCGACCTCAACACCTACATCTCGATCCTGCCCGTGGACGCACTTGACCTGGCATCCGAGGGCGAGTTGGCGTCCGTGCCATACGCCGTCAAGGACAACATCGACGTGCGTGGACTGCCCACCACCGGCGGGACGCCGGCCCTGGAAGGCCACCACCCCCGCGTGGACGCCTCGCTCGTACGAGCCCTCCGCGACGCCGGCGCCGTCGCGATCGGCAAAGCGAACCTGCATGAACTTGCCTTCGGCCTCACCTCCGACAACGGCCGGTTCGGTCCCGCCCGCAACCCGAGGAACCCGAAACTGGTGTCTGGCGGCTCCTCCGGTGGCTCGGCGGCCGCTGTCGCCGCCGGGACCGTGCCCTTCGCGCTGGGCACCGACACGGGGGCCTCCGTGACCACCCCGTCCGGCTACTGCGGGGTGGTCGGTTTCCGGCCCTCCACCGGACGCTACGCCGGTGACGGGCTGCTGCACCTGACCTGGTCCCGCGACTCGATCGGCACCCACGCCAACACGGTCGCCGACATCCGACTGCTCGATGGCGTCATCACCCGCACCTCGGTCGACCCGGGCGAGCCTGAGCCGCGTGCGTTGACCATCGGGCTCCCGCCTGGATTCTTCGACGACGTGGATCCCGAGGTCGCCGCTGCGGCCGATGCCGCGGTCGAGGCTCTCCGCGCCGCCGGCGTGCGGTTCGTTCCCGTCGGCGTCCCCGGAGCGTTCGACCTTGCCGCAGCTGGGTTCTCGATGGTCTTCTACGAGGTTCCCATCAACTTCAAGGCCTACCTCGGCAACTCCGAACCCCCGTATCAGGGCCTGACGATCCCGGGCATCCGCGACACCGTCGCCTCGCCGGACGTGCAGGCCATGTTCCAGCTGATGACCGACCAGCCGATCACCGACGACGCCTACGAGCGGGACGCCGGCGTCCGCAACGAACTGCGCCGCCGCTACCAGGCAACATTCGCCGACCATCGCCTCGACGCGATCCTGTACCCGACGACCCCCAACCTGCCCCCGGAGTTCGGAACCAGCGACAAGATCATGCTCAACGGCACCGAGCGTGACATGTTCCCGGTCGCCACGCGCCAGGTCGCCCCCGGCGGGCTCGCTGGAGCGCCCCAGTTGACGCTTCCCCTGTCGCGCCGAGACACGGCCACCCCGATCGCGGTGACCATCGAAGGCGGCATTGGCACAGACGACCGCCTCCTGGCCATCGGGGAGGTCCTGCACCGCCTGATCTAACCAGGTCTCTTGCCCGAGGGAACCTCGCCCGGTCAGGCCCTGCCGGTCGCTCGCGCCGCCTAGGGTGACGGTCATGGCGCACGAACACGTCGGCGAGCAGGTGTTGAGTGAGGCGGAGATCCGGGCTGGCGTCGACCGCGTGGCAGAACAGCTCAACGGCCGGTACGCGGCAGCGGACGTGATCACCGTCGTGCCCGGCGGGATCCTGTTCACTGCCGACCTGGTACGCAGGCTCGACTTCGACGTGCGCATGGACTACATCTCCTGCCCCCACACTCCCGGGGAGCGGCACAACCAGTCGGCCATCGTCTTCCACGACAACCTCGGGATCGCTGGACGCGACGTGATCCTTGTCGACGACGCCATCGAGTCCGGTGGCACGATGAGGCGTCTCGTGGAATTTCTGACGACCGCCTACGCGCCCGCGTCGCTGGCGATCGCCACGCTCTTCGTCAAGCCCGGACGCGTCGACATCGCGGCCGACGAGTTCTACGGACACGAGTTGGACAGCGACGAACTACTCGTCGGCTACGGGCTTCCCTGGCAGCACACCTACCGCAACCTCCCATACGTCTCCAAAGTGGTGCCCTAATCGCTGCCGGTCGGTCAGCGGGACGCCAGCGCCTCCAGCCCTGGGGGGTTGAGCACTGTGATGGCGTCGCCGTCGACACTGATGAGTCGCTGCTTGTGGAGTCGGGCGAGTGCGCGGCTGAATGACTCCGGGGTGGTCGCCAGCCACGACGCGACGTCCTTCTTGGGCCAGGGCAGCCGGACGCGCTGCCGCCCGTCCACGACGTCCCCGGGCAGTTCGAGCAGGTAGTTCGCGACCCGGGTCGTAACGTCCACCCACCACCCACACGACCCTCCGTGCCGAAGGCTTCTCCTGCCCCTCGTGCGTGTCGAAGATCGAGAAGCAGATCGGCCGCCTGGACGGCGTCGAGGACGTGAAGGTCCACTTCGCCTCCTCACGGATCGAGGTCGACCACGACGCCGCACGTCAGAGCGTCGACGCGCTCGTCACCGCCATCGCGAAAGCCGGCTACAAGGCCAAGCCGTCCGCCTTCTGACCCGCCGATCGCGCGGTAGCCAAGCCCCGGGAGCCTGCGCTCTCGGGGCTTTCCCATGCGCAGCGCCGCTACGCTCCAGTCACCGAGACCACCCTGGGCCACCCTACGCTCGCCTTGACAGCTGGGCCCCTGCCACGTTCTCCGGACGCTCCCCGTGGTGCCGCTCTGCCCATCAGGCTGTTGGATGCCTTCGGCACGCGGGCGTCCTCCGATTCGAAGGAGTGACCTCATGATCAGCAGTACCTTTCCGGACGGCTTCTTGTGGGGCGGAGCGACCGCCGCCAACCAGCTCGAGGGGGCTCACCTGGCTGATGGCAAGGGACCCTCCATCCAGGACGTGATGCCCCGGGGCATCCTCGGCCGGCCCAGCGAAGACGACCTCCCCCTGAACCTGAAGCACGAGGGAATCGACTTCTACCACCGCTACGCCGACGACATCGCCCTGTTCGCCGAGCTGGGCTTCACGATGTTCCGGTTCTCGATCGCGTGGAGCCGGATCTTCCCCCACGGCGACGACGAGATCCCGAACGAGGCCGGGCTCGCCTTCTACGACCGGGTGCTGGACGAACTCGAGCGGCACGGGATCGAGCCGGTCGTCACCCTCAGCCACTACGAGACGCCCCTCCACCTGGCCAAGACCTACGACGGCTGGACCGACCGGAGACTGATCGGGTTCTTCGAGCGCTACTGCCGCGTCGTGTTCGACCGGTACGGGCACCGCGTCCAGTACTGGATCACGTTCAATGAGATCAACTCGGTGCTGCACGCCCCGTTGATGTCGGGCGGCATCTGGACGCCGAAGGACCAGCTCAGCGCCCAGGACCTCCACCAGGCCATCCACCACGAACTGGTCGCCTCAGCCCTCGCCACGAAACTGGCCCGGGAACTGGCGCCCGACGCCAAGGTCGGATGCATGATCCTCGCCCTGCCGACGTATCCGCTCACGCCGACTCCGGCCGACGTCCTCGCGGCCCGCCGCCTGGAGCACGAGAACTACGCGTTCGGGGACATCCACTGCCGCGGCGAGTACCCCGGCTACCACCTGCGGGCGCTGCGAGAGCAGGGCGTCGTCCTCCACATCACCGACGAAGACCGCGAACTCCTGCGGCACACCGCCGACTTCGTGTCCTTCAGCTACTACGTCAGCCAGTGCGCGACCGCCGATCCTCAGCGGGTCGAGCTGGGTGTCGACCTGTTCGCGGGCGTCCAGAACCCCCACCTGCCCCAGACGGAGTGGGGGTGGCAGATCGACCCCGTAGGGCTGCGGATCGTCCTCAACGACTACTGGGAACGGTGGGGCAAGCCGCTGTTCATCGTCGAGAACGGGCTGGGCGCGAAAGACGTCCTCGTCGAGGTCGACGGCGTCCCGACCGTCGAGGACGACTACCGCATCGACTACCTCAACGACCACCTCATCCAGACCCGAGAGGCGATCAACGATGGCGTTCACCTGCTCGGCTACGCCTGGTGGGGACCCATCGACCTCGTCAGCGCCGCGTCAGCACAACTGTCCAAGCGGTACGGGTTCATCTACGTCGACCGCAACGACGACGGCACCGGCACCCTGAACCGCTACAAGAAGAAGTCCTTCGGCTTTTACCGCGACATCATCGCCAGCAACGGCGCTGCCCTCCCCGGGTGACCCTGACCACCAGACGACCAACTGCCCCCGGACCGCGGCATCTCCGGATGTTCGTCAGTCGAACTGAGTGCGACGACTAGGAGGTGGGCGGGGGAGCGTCCCGGTTGTTCATGGCGTCTTGGGTGTCGGGGTAGCGGGCGCCCACGATCTGGATCTGGTCTGCCGCGGCGCGTAGGTCGGCGAGTTGCGTCTCGGTCAACGCGACTGCGGCGGCACCGACGTTCTCGGTGCGGGAGTGCTCGCCCAACTGGCCAGCAGCCCGAACGCCTCCGCGGAGGGGGTGCCGGGCTCGGCGACGTAGGCGTTGAGGCGCAGCCCGGGGTCGGCGCTGAGGTCCATGCCCTCGAAGGCGAGGGTCATGTCCCCGACCACCGGATGGTGGAACCGTTTGGTGCCGGTTCGGTGCAGCCGGACGTCGTGGGCGGCCCACAGCGTCCGGAAGTGGTCGCTGCGCGTGGACAACTCGCCCACGAGGTGGGTCAGCCCGGGGGCGAACGGGTTCTCCCCGGCCATCGTGCGCAGCAGGGCCGCTGCCTCGCGGGCCACCTTCTCCCACTCGGTGAAGAATTCCGGGGCACGGGGGTCGAGGAACACGAAGCGGGCCACGTTCGGGGTGCCGGCCATCTCGAACACCGGCGCGTAGAGGGCGCGTCCGAGCGGGTTGGTGGCGAGTAGGTCGGTCCGCGGGTTGCGGACGTAGGCGGCAGCGCCGGTCATCGAGTCGAGCAGCCACTGGACGGCCGGACGCACGACCCGCCGCGGCACCGCAGTGCGTTGCCGACTGGACGCCGCCCGCGCGAGGTCGAACAGGTGCGACCGTTCCGCCTCTTCCAGCTGCAGAGCGTTCGCCACCGCCTCCAGCACCGACTCCGACACGCCAGCCAGGTTGCCGCGCTCGAGCCGGACGTAATACTCCCCGCTCACCCCGGCGAGCAGGGCAACCTCCTCGCGTCGCAGACCGGGGACGCGGCGCGGGCCGCCCCACGCCGGCAGGCCGGCACGCTCGGGGGTGATCCTTGCGCGCCGGCTCCGCAGGAACTCCGCCGCCTCCTTCTTCACGTCCATGAGCCGGCTCCGCTGGTGAGCGTCACGGCCTCACCAGCGTCTTGATGGCGCGGCGTTCGTCCATCGCGGCGTAGGCCTCGCCCACCTCCGACAGCGGCAGTTCCAGGTCGAACACCAGTCCCGGGTTGATGGTGCGGGCCAGCACCAACTCGAGCAACTGCGGCAGGTAGGCACGGCAGTGCGCCGGTCCGCCCTTGATCCCCACATTGCGCCAGAACAGGTCGTTGACCGGCAGATCGCCGTGGGGGACGCCGACCAGCCCGATATTCCCGCCGTCGCGGACGCTGCCGACGGCCTGCAGTCGGGCGGATTCGGTGCCGACGCACTCCAGGACGCAGTCGGCGCCGATCCCGTCGGTGAGAGCCTTGACCGCTGCGATGCCCGCCTCGTCACGGTCGGCGATGATGTGGGTCGCCCCGAACACGCGCGCCACCTCCTGGCGGTCGGCGTGGCGGCTGAGCGCGATCACCGTGTCGGCCCCCAACTGGACGGCCGCCAGCACCGCGCACAATCCCACCGCCCCGTCGCCCACCACGGCGACGCTCGTCCCGGGGCCGACCCCCGCCGACACTGCGGCATGCCAACCCGTGCACATCACGTCCGACAGCGCCAGCAGGCTCGGGATCAGGTCGGCGTCCGGCTTCCCGGGCGTCGCGACCAGCGTGCCGTCGGCCTGCGGGATCCGGATCCTCTCGGCCTGGCAGCCGTCGTAGCCGCCGCCGTTGAGGCAGTTCGCGTGGGCGCCCTTGCGGCAGACGGGACAGGTGTTGTCCGAGTGGAGGAAGCCGCCCACCACGAAGTCGCCCACCCTGAGGGTGGCGACGGCGTCCCCGACGGCCTCGACGATGCCGACGAACTCGTGCCCGATCGGCGTCGGACGCGGCACCGCAGCGATCCCGCGGTAGCGCCACAGGTCCGACCCGCACACGCACGCGGCGACCGTGCGCACGACGGCGTCCGTGGGCTCGAGGATGGCGGGATCGGGACGCTCCTCGTAGCGGACGTCCCCAGGGGCATGAATCACGGCTCCGAACATGACCACCAGCCCACCACACCCCGCGACGCCGAGGAAGGTACTCTCAGTGCCCCCCTGCCCAGGGAGGTAACCACAGTGCCTTGTTGAGGCACCCGCCAGCCAGTCCACTGGAGCCATGACAACTCAGCAGCACCTCCCCACGCAGCCCCTCCCGACCGAGGTCGTGGTCGTGATCGGCGCCGGTTCCATCGGACAGGCGATCGCCCGGCGCGTCAGCGCCGGCAGACACGTCGTGCTCGCCGACCTCCGCCTGGCCCACGCCGAGGCGGCCGCCCAGGTGATGGCCGACGCAGGCTTCCAGGTGACCACCACGGCCGTCGACGTGGCCAGCCGCGATTCCGTCCACGCCCTCGTCGAGACCGCCATCGGGCTGGGGGAGGTCACCGGCCTCATCCACGCCGCCGGCGTGTCGCCGTCCCAGGCGTCGCCGGACTTGATCCTGAGGGTCGACCTGTTCGGCACCGCCCTGGTGCTGGAGGAGTTCGGCGCCGTGATCGGACCCCACGGCGCCGGTGTCGTCATCGCGTCCCAGTCCGGCCACCGGCTGCCCGCCCTCACCCCCGACCAGGACCGGGCCCTCGCCACCACCCCCACGGATGACCTGCTCGCCCTACCCCTGCTGCAACCCGACCAGGTGACCGACTCCCTCCACGCCTACCAACTCGCGAAGCGGGGCAACGCCCTGCGAGTGAAGGCCGAAGCGGTGCGGTGGGGTGAACGGGGCGCCCGGATCAACTCGATCAGCCCCGGCATCGTCTTCACCCCGCTCGCCCGCGACGAACTCGCCGGACCCCGTGGCGAGGGCTACCGACGGATGCCCGAACTCTCCCCGGCCGGACGCGGCGGCACCCCGGACGAAGTCGGCGCCCTCGCTGCCCTGCTCCTGGGACCCGACGGCGGCTACATCACCGGCAGCGACTTCCTCATCGACGGTGGCGTCACCGCCTCCTATTTCTATGGACCGCTCGCCCCCCAACCCTGACCTGCCGTGCCCCCGGCGGCGGCAGGAGCGCGACGTGGCGACGGCGTCAGACCACAGTGAGGGTGGTGGTGAGGTCGGCCGTCGAACTCCCCCCGACCCACAGGTCGAGGGTGGTGACGTCCTGCACCCAACTCCGGGTGACGGCGCTCCAGTAGCGCAGTTGGTCGGGGCCGAGGGGGAAGGTGAGGGTGCGGGTCTCGCCGGGGGCCAGCGTGACGCGCTGGAAGGCCTTCAGCTCGCGGACCGGCCGGGTCGAGGTGCCGTACCGCTGGTGCAGATACAGCTGGGCCACCTCGTCGGCTTCCCGGACGCCGGTGTTGGTGACGTCGACCGCGACGGTGGCCGTCTCGCCGACGGGGAGTTCCGCTCGGTCGACGCGCAGGTTCGCGTAGGCGAAGGCGGCGTACGACAGGCCGTGCCCGAAGGGGTAGAGCGGGGTCGATTCTTCGTCCCAGTAGCGCTTGTCCTGGTGCTCGGGCTGGAACGTCCGGTAGTGGTTGTAGACGAGGGGCACCTGGCCGACGTGCCGCGGCCACGTGAACGGCAGCCGGCCGGCGGGGGAGGTGTCGCCGACGAGGGCTGACGCCACGGCGTCCCCCCCGCGGGTGCCCGGGTACCAGACCTGCAGGATCGCGGGGACATGGGCGTCCGGCCACCGCAGGTCCAGGGGTCGACCGGACATGACGACCAGCACGACGGGGGTGCCGGTGGCGACGATCCGCTGGAGTTGCTCGAGTTGGCGCCCGGGCAGCTCGAGGGTGCCGGTCGAGGCGCTCTCGCCGATCTGGTTCTGCCGCTGCCCGGCCACCACGATCGCGACGTCGCAGTGCCCGGCGAGTTCGACCGCCGCCGCGATCGCGGCATCGTCGTCGTAGTCGGCGGGGGTGTTGGCGACGAGTGAGTCCATGCGGTCGAACATGGAGGGGAACCGGCGGGGCGGGACGCCGGCGCCGTCGGCGTGCTCGAGTCGGACGCCGTCGCCCAGCCGGGCGCGGAGGCCGTCGAGAATCGTGACGGTCTCGGTGTTGTCCTGGTCGAACACCCAGGGGCCGACGGTGTCCCGCCGGCTGGCGGCGAGCTGCCCGATGACGGCGACGGAGCCGAGGGCGTCCGGGGTCAGGGGAAGCAGAGGGGCGCCGGACCCGCCGGCGGGGGCGTTCTTCAGCAGCACGAACGTCTTGCCGGCGGCGGTGCGGGCGGCGTCGCGGTGGGCGGGGTCGTCGAGGATGGCGGGGGCGGCGTCCTCGTCGGCCCACGGGTTCTCGAAGAGTCCCAGCCGGAACTTCACGGTCAGCACCCGGCGGACGGCCTCGTCGAGGGTCTCCTCGCTGATCAGCCCCTGCTCGACGGCGGCGGGCAGGCGGCCGTAGGCGGGGTCGAACATGCACATCTCCATGTCGAGTCCGGCGGTCAGCGCCCGGGCGCCGGCGTCCGTCAGGTCCCGGGCGAAGTGCTGGGTCTCCAGCGAGCGGACGGCGTTGGCGTCCGACACCACGAAGCCGTCGAACCCGAGCGCGTCGCGGAGCACGTCGGTGAGCAGCCACCGGCTGGCGGAGGCGGGCACCCCGTTGAGGTCCATATAGGCGCCCATGATGTTGGCGGCGCCAGCCTCGACGGCGGCCTTGAACGGCGGCAGGTAGACGTTCCACAACTCGCTGTCGGAGACGTCGGCGTCGTCGTAGTCGCGCCCGCCCAGCGCGGCCCCGTAGCCGGCGAAGTGCTTCGGGCCGGCCAGGATGCTGTCGGGGCCGAGGTCGCCCTGGAAGCCGCGGACCTGCGCGGCCGCCATGGCCCCGCCCAGCACCGGATCCTCGCCGGCGCCCTCGACGATCCGGCCCCAGCGCGGGTCGCGGGCGATGTCGACCATGGGCGCGAACGCCCAGTGGATGCCGGCGGCGCGCGCCTCGCGGGCGGCCACCCGCTGGCCGGCCTCCGCGACCGCGGGCTCCCACGACGCCGCCTGCGCGATCGGGACCGGGAAGATGGTGCGGAACCCGTGGATGACGTCGAACCCGAACAGCAGCGGGATCCGGTGCCGGTTGCCCTCGAGCGCGAGCCGCTGCAGGCGGTTGGCGCTGGCGGCGTCCTTCACGAACAGCACCGAGCCGACGGTTCCTTGCGCGAGCGCGGCCTCGACCAACTTGGGCTGCTCGAGGAACAGGTCCGCGTCCAGGGGCATGGCATCCGCCTCGGCGTCGTGCTCCGTCCCCCCGCCGCCCCCGAACGCGCCGAAGTAGAAGTACTGGCTCAGTTGCCCGGCCTTCTCCTCGGTCGTCAGGCGGGCGAGCAGGTCGGCCACGCGCTCCTCGATCGGCAGCGACACGTCGCGGTAGGGCTGGTCGGTCACGGTGGCTCCTCTGCCTGGTATGCGCGTGGCTGGTGCCGCGTCACGGGTGGCCCGCACTCCCACGCAGCGGGGATGCGACGAATCTATCGGCCCTCAAGCGCGTGAACGAGGGGTTCGAACGCTTGATTCACAGCCGACGCCTCGGGGTCGCGGGGCGCTCCGATGCGTTCGACGGAGAAGTCGCGGACGGGGTTGCCCCGGGCCAGGGTGCCGACCGTTGCCAGTGACCCTCAGGGTGCGCCCGGGACGGGGAATAGGCCGAAGCGTCCCGGCGTTTTCATAATACCCCGGGGGGGTATGATTCGAGACAGCTCAGCCGGAAAGGCAGGGACCATGACGCACCCAGCGGACGCCCACGAGCACCACGCGGGCCACGGGGAAGGCCACACCGCCACCCATCCCGGCATCCACGCGGGGCAGGGGCACCACGGGGACCACGTGGGGCAGTACCGGCGGCTGTTCTGGATCACGCTGGTGCTGGCGGTCCCGGTCGTGGGGTTGTCGCCCATGTTCGCGAGTCTGGTGGGGTACGCGCTGCCGGCGGCGTCCTGGCTGGCGTGGGTGCCCCCGGTGCTGGGCACCGTCGTCTTCGTGGCGGGCGGCAGGCCGTTCCTGACCGGGGCGGTCGAGGAACTCCGCGCGCGCACGCCGGGCATGATGCTGCTGATCGGCATGGCGATCACGGTCGCGTTCGTCGCTTCGTGGGGGTCCACGCTCGGCGTCCTGCACCACGAACTCGACTTCTGGTGGGAGCTCGCGCTCCTGATCGTCATCATGCTGCTCGGCCACTGGCTCGAGATGCGATCGCTGGCGCAGACGACCTCGGCGCTCGATTCGCTGGCCGCCCTGCTGCCCGACGAGGCCGAACGGGTCGTCGCCGACGGTGTCGAGACGGTCGCCCCGGCGGACCTGCGGCTCGGCGACGTGGTGCTCGTGCGTCCCGGAGGGCGGATCCCCGCGGACGGCCGCATCGCCGCCGGGTCGGCCAGACTGGACGAGTCGATGATCACCGGCGAGTCCAGACCGGTGCGCCGCGACGAGGGCGACCACGTGGTCGCCGGCACGGTCGCCACCGATTCGGGCCTCCGCGTCGAGGTCACGGCCGTCGGCGAGGACACGGCCCTGGCCGGCATCCAGCGCCTCGTCGCCGACGCGCAGGCCAGTTCGTCCCGCGCCCAGCGGCTGGCCGACCTCGCCGCCGGGTGGCTGTTCTGGTTCGCCGTCGTCGCCGGCGTCGCGACCGTCATCGTGTGGTCCGCCCTCGGGCTCCCCGACCAGGCCGTGATGCGCGCGGTCACCGTGCTCGTCATCGCCTGCCCCCACGCGCTCGGCCTGGCGATCCCGCTCGTGGTCTCGATCGCGACCGAGCGGGCCGCGCGCGGCGGCGTCCTCATCAAGGACCGCCTCGCGCTCGAGTCCATGCGCACGGTCGGCGTCGTGCTGTTCGACAAGACCGGCACGTTGACCAGGGGCCGGCCCGCCATCACCGACGTCGCCCCCGCCGCGGGGTTCGCCGCCGACGAGATCGTGCGCCTGGCCGCGAGCGCGGAAGCCGACTCCGAGCACCCGCTGGCCCGCGCCATCGTGGCGGACGCCGCCCGGCGCGGCCTGACGATGGCGTCCGCCCAGGGGTTCACCTCCGCCATCGGGGTCGGCGTGTCGGCCCGGGTCGACGGACGCCGCGTCCAGGTCGGGGGCCCCGCCCTGCTCCAGAACGAGGACGCCGCCGCCCTCGCCGTCGCCGAGGCCTGGGGTGAGGAGGGGGCCATCACTCTCCACGTGCTCGTCGACGGCGCGGTCGCGGGGGCGCTCAAGCTCGCCGACGAGGTCCGTCCCGAGTCGCGGCAGGCCGTGGCGGCGCTGCACGAGCGCGGCGTCCAGGTGGTCATGATCACCGGAGACGCGGAGGCCGTCGCCTCCCACGTTGCGGCCGAACTCGGCATCGACCGCTTCTTCGCGGGCGTCCGGCCCGAGGACAAGGCGTCCCGGGTGGCGGAGCTCCAGCGCGAGGGCCGTCAGGTGGCCATGGTCGGCGATGGCGTCAACGACGCCCCCGCGCTCGCGCAGGCCGACATCGGCATCGCGATCGGGGCCGGCACGGACGTGGCCATCGCGTCGGCCGGGGTCGTCCTGGCCAGCGACGACCCCCGCTCGGTCGTCTCGGTGATCGAGCTCTCCCGGGCGAGCTACGCCAAGATGAAGCAGAACCTGTGGTGGGCCGCCGGCTACAACCTGCTCGCCGTGCCGCTGGCCGCGGGGGTGCTGGCGCCCCTTGGGTTCGTACTGCCGATGTCCGTCGGCGCCGTCCTCATGTCCCTGTCGACCATCATCGTGGCCGTCAACGCCCAAGGGCTGCGCCGCCTCGACCTGCGGCCGGGTGCGGCTCGGGCGCGGGCAGCGGCGGGGCTGACCGCAACTACGCGCTGAAGCTGGCCGCGCGCCGGATCAGGTCCAACACGCGCGTCTCGACCTCGTTGTTCCACTCCAGGATGGCGAAGGCCGTGGGCCACATGGCGCCGTCGTCGAGTTGGGCGACATCCTGGAACCCGAGGTGGCCGTAGCGCGTCTTGAACTTGCCGGCGTACTGGTAGAAGAACACCACCTCCCCGTCCTTGCAGTAGGCGGGAAATCCGTACCAGGTCTTCGACGTCAACTCCGGCAGTTCACGCTTCACCAATGCGTGCAGACCTTCGCCGATGGGGCGGTCATGGTCGTCCATGGCCGCGATGGCCTCGAGAACCTGCGCCTCGGTGTTCTTGCCCGCCTTCGTCCGCCTGCGTTCGGCGGCGGCCTGCTTGACGGCAGCGGTCTCCTCCGCCGACAGGCCCGCACTCTTCGTAGCCATCCGTGGATCTTGTCACGTCGCCTTCGGTCGCGCGACACTGCCGACGGGGTGGACGTCTCCTACGACCCGCTCGTCGCCCGGCTGCCGCGGTCCAAGCGTCCGGAGAGCCGTCGTCGGGCGAGCAGGGTGAACGGGATCGCTCCGGCCGCCACGGCCGCTGACGCCAGGTACGAGGCCGGGTAGCCGGCCAGGTCTGCGACGCGGCCCAGCGCGGGCTGGGCGACCGCGCTGCCCGCTGATCCCATGAGGGAGTCGAAGGACAGCACGGTCGCTCGTTGGGCGGACGGGATCAGGCCGTTCATCAGCGACTGCCGGAGTGGGGCCGTCATGGCCGTGACCAGGGCCCAGCCGGCGACGACGGCCAGCGCCGGCCCCAGGGAACGGACGAGGCCGAGGCCCACCAACAGTGCCACGCTCACGGCCGCGCCCAGCACGAGGGCGTCCGTCCGTCGGCGGAACCACCGGCCGACCGGCTTGGAGAGCAGGCCGCCGACGATTTGGGCGCCGGCGACGAGAGCCGCGACGAGTCCTGCCACGCGGTAGGCCCCAGGATCCCCGTGAAGTTCCAGTAGGAACGGCTGCAGGGCGTAGAACACGTAGAGTCCCGTCCCGGACGTGAAGAGGGCGGCCACCATCAGCCACCGCACGGGCGGGTTGCGCAACCCACCGTCGACCGAGCCGGCGAGGACGGTCCGGACGCCAGCGAGCGGCCGCGCGGCGGCGTCCGGGGTGAACCCGATGTCGCGCATGGAGACGAACGCCACCCCGAACGTCACCGCGAGCAGGCCTGCACGGGCCAGATACGGGGTTCCGAGATCGGACGCCTCGGCGAGGACTCCGCCCAGAACCGACCCGACCAGCATGCCGCCGCCGGACACCGCCTGCGCTCGTCCGAACACGGCGTCCAGGCCGTCCGTCATCCCGGCCGCGGCGAGGGCGTCCACGAGCCAGGCCTCGGTGGCACCCGAGAAGAAGGTGAAGCCCAAACCGATGAGGATGGACGCCACCACCCACCAGCCCAGCGGCGCTCGAACCTGCCCCAGGGCGAAGTAGAGCAGCGTCGCGGCCAGCAGCGTCGCCGTGCCGAGCAGGAACGAGACGCGCCGCCCTCGGGTGTCGGCCAGGACACCGGTGGGGATCTCGAAGACGGCCATGCCGAGGGCGAAGGCGGCGTTGGCGAGGAAAGCCTCCGTGTTGGTGAGGCCGGCCTGCAGCAGGAAGAGGGTGTTCACCCCCCAGATGAGGGAGGCGGCGAGGGTGGTGAGCAACGTCAGGGTCAGGTACGTGCGCTGAGCCTCTCGTGCCGCCGCCGACAGCGGGGGGTCCTCGTGAGACACCAGACCCCCTTCCGCGAGTTCGCGACCGGACGACCCGCTGGTTGTGAGGGATCCGCTGGTATTTAGGTAAGCCTAGCCTTAGTCAGGTGGAAGACGTACCCTCGGACGGTCGGCCGGATGACGGTCACCCGGCCGGAGGGGAGGGGTACCATGCTCGCCCAATACACGCCGATCCCGACGGCGTGGTTCGAGGATCCGGACGGGAACATCCTCAACATCGAGTACGGCGGCTGACCCCGCGGCGGCGCGTGGGCCGCCGGCTCAGCGGGTGAAGGTACCCAGGCCGTGGGCGTCCAATAACTCAACGACAAGGGTGGATCCCCGGAAGGTGACCTTCCCGACCGTGCCGGGTGGGGCGTTCTCGTGGTAGGGCCGGTAGAGGAAGACGTCGCCGTCCCAGTGCTCGAGCGGCCAGCCGGCCTCGCCCGGGCCCAGCCGCAGTTCGAGGTGGTCGCCGGCGGCGATGACCCTCGCGGCGCCGTAATACACGTTGTCGTAGACCCCCGCATACTCCGCCAACGGTTTGCCCGGGGCCGCGCTGCTCGGGGCCGTCCGGCCGGCCAGTTCGCCCACTGGGGCCATGAGCGGAGCCATCACCGCGTGGGCCAGCTGCCACCAGTCCTGGCGTGCCTCGCCGAACTGGGCGAGGTCGATGAAGTGCGCGGCGACGGCTTCCGCCGCGCCGACGGGTGACCCGTTGGTGAGCACGATGATGCCGAGCCCCTGGCCGGGAAGCATCGTGAAGGCCGTTCCGGTGCCGAGCGCGAACGCGCCGGAGTGGCTGATGGACGCCAACCCGCCGGGGGTGCTGCCCACGTTGAAGCCGTAGCCCGAGAGACCGGCGCGCCCGTCCGCGCTGCGTGCCGGCTTGCTGACGAACTGCCCCGTGATCGCCGGCACGAGGGCGTCCGCGTCGATCAATCGCTCGCCACCGAACGTGCCGCCCGCGAGCACGAGTTTCATCCACGCCGCCATGTCCGCGGCGCTCGAACTCACCCCGCCGGCAGGGGACTGCGCATCGGGCCGGCGCTGTTGTGTCGTCACCCGCCAGACGCCGTCCACCGGGACGTGGCCGACGGCCCGGTTCTCCAGGGCCGCGAAGTCGGCGAACCGCGAACTGGTCGAGGTCATCCCCAAGGGCTGGTAGAGGTCGCGTTCCGACAGGGACGCCCAGTCGAGGCGCGCCGCCCGGGCGACCGACTCGGCCGCCGCCGTCAGGCCGAAGTTCGTGTAGTTCTCCTCCTCGCGGAACCCGGCGAGGGGGGTGTACCGCAGCCGGCGCAGCACCTCGTCGCGGTCGTACCCGAGGTCTTCGAGTTCGTCCCCGGCATGCTCGTACAGGCCGGAGCGGTGCGCGTACAGGTCGGCGATCGTCACGCGCTGGGTGACCCACGGGTCGGACAGCGCGAAGTCCGGCAGGTTCGTCACGACCGGGGTGGTCCACGTGACGGTCCCGGCGCTCACCTCGCGCGCGACGACGGTCGCCCCGACCGATTTCGACACCGACGCCAGTTGGAACACGGTGCCGGCGTCGACCGGTTGCCCGGTTCCCAGATTCCGGACGCCGTAGCCCTCGGCCAACATGGTCTCGCCCTGGTACACCACCGCCACCGACAGGCCGGGGACGCCGCTGGCCTCCAGCACGCTCGCGATGTGCCGAGGCAGGGCGGCGATCGCCGCCGCCACCCGTTCCTTCGTGACCGAGGCCACCGCGTCGCTTCCGGGGTTGCCGTTGCCGCCCGCCGCGGGCGTCCAGCCGACCCGCGGGCCCTCGCCCGACGTGCACGCGGACACCGCCAGGGCGACCAGCACGACCGCACTCACCGCGACCCCTGCGCGTCTCCCGAAGGGCGACATCCAGACCAACTCCTGCCCAGGCGACCACGTCGAGCCGGCCGGCCCGCAGGGCCATCAATGTGGCAGACGCCGGGCCCGAACGGAAGCACTGCGCCGCGCCTGCGGCGCTGGCGTCCCGGAGCACCCGGCGTCAGGTGCCGGTGGGCCAGCCGAGGTCGAGGGTGATCGGTGGGGTCAGCCTGGGGCTCCGCCCGTCCGCACCCGGGGTGGGGACGGGCCGTCCGGGTCGTCGCTGCTGGCCGGTGGGGGGTGCGGGTGGGTGCCTGTCGGGTTGGTCGTGGCTGCCGTGGGGGTCGACGCGGTAGTGGTAGCCGAGGGGGGTGGTCCAGTGGAACACCCCGGGTCGGGGTTGGGTGACCTGGAAACCCGAGTGGGTCTTGGCGCGGTGGACCTTTCGGGTCAGCGGGCCGAGGTTGTCGGGGCTGGTTTGCCCGGCCGGACCCTCGGGGCCGTGGACGTAGGGGCGGGTGTGGTCGAGGTCGAGGCTACGGGAGACCCGCCCGGACCAGGGGAACACCTCGTAGGGGTTCCGCCAGCGCACGATCCGGGCGACCGCGGCCGGGACCTCGTAGCTGTCCACCGCCGGGTCGTCGGCCAGGTCGATCACCGGGCGGACCGTCACGTGGTGATGGCCCAACCACTCGGTGATCTGGTGATCCAGGGCCGGGCCGAGTTCCTCACAGCGACCCAGCCGGGAACCCGGAGCCAGATGAATCACCAACTCCGCGCCGGGCCGGGCACGCCGCCGCCCGCGACCCGGGGTCCCGGGCCGGGAATCGGCGGTGTCGTGGGGGTCGGTGGTGTCGTGGGGGCCGTCGGTGGGAGCGTCGGGGCCGTCGGTGGGAGCGTCGGGGCCGTCGAGCAGGGCGCGGGCGCCGTCCGGGCTGGCGAGGACGCCGAGGGCGGTGGCGCGGAGCACGTCGACGGGGTCGGTGGCGCCGGCGAGGGTGAGTTGCCCGGCCACCTGGTTGAGGGTGTGCCACAGTCGGTGGGCGTCGACGGCGTCGGTGCGGGCCACGATGAACGCGGTGCCGTCGCCGTGTTGGGTGACCCGCACGAACCGCTCCGCCCGGGCCTGCGCCGCCCGCCGGGTGGCCAGGTCGGTGTCGGCGCGGGCGATCAGCCCGGCCAGTTTCCGCTTCAACCGGCCCCACGGCAGCCGACCCAGAGCCGGTTCGATCAGGGTGTCGACCAGGGCGGCCGCCTCGGCCGACAACCCGGCGATGTGGGTGGCGTCCGCGATCTGGCGGGCCTGCCACACCCGGAGGCGTCCGGCCTGGGTAGCGGCCCACACCCGGGGATGCCGGTGCACCAGATCAGTCGCCCCCGCGATCAGGATGCCGGCCGTGGTGAGCGTGACCTTCAACAAGGGCGCCACCTCGATGGCCAGATGCTCCGCGACCAACGGCGTCCCGTCCCCACCGGAGGCCACCAGCCGTTCCCGACCGGGCAGCACCGGACCCGCGGCGTCCACCGAGGCGAACGCGGCACACAACGCGACCAGCAACTCGGTCTGCCGCACCTGCGCGGCGTGTTCGGCGTCATGGGCGGTACGCAGGGCATCCATCAACACCCGGGCGCGCCGCCCCGACCGCTGCGCACCCCGACCCTCACCCATCCCCCCACCCTAGAACCCACCCCCGACATTTTCAAACACCAGTTCGATAAATGTGCATCGGCGAGCCCAAGGAACTCCTCGCCGCGTGGTGGTTCCTGGGCGGTCTCCGGGAACGGCGGCGAGCGGGCGCGGCGGCGTCCTGCCTGCCGATTAGGTTGGGCACGTGACGACGTCGATCCCGGTGGGGCAGCTGCGGGCAGCCCGGATGGTGAGCCTGCAACTCGCCACCCGGGGGCAGCGCACGCCGCTGGAGGTCGCCGAGTGGTTCGGGGCGCTCCAGGCCCAGGACGTGGCCAGCGGCCATTGGTCGCTCGGGGTGCGGTGCGCGGGCGCCACGGAGGCGACCGTCCTGGACTCGTTCGAGCGGGGCGACCTCGTCCGGACCTGGCCCATGCGCGGAACGATCCATGTCGTGCCCGCGCGGGACGTGTCCTGGATGCTCGACCTGATGGGCTCCCGGGCGCTGGCCGGGTCGGCGCGTCGGCGGGAGTCCCTCGGCCTCACCCTCGACGAGGCTGAGCGAGCCGCGGCGGCGCTCGCCGCGGAGTTGAGGACGGCCCGGGTCCTCACCCGCGCGCAGGCGATCGCCACGATCGCCGCCGCCGGGATCGACGTCGCGGGGCAGCGCGCGTATCACCTGCTGTGGTACTCCGCGCAGGTCGGCGTCACCTGCATCGGGCCGCAGCGGGGCAACGACCAGACGTTCGTCCTGTTGGCCGACTGGGCGCCGGATCAGGTGACGATGACGCGCGCGGACGCCCTCGTGGAGCTGTTCTTCCGGTACGTGCGCAGTCACGGCCCAGTCGGGCTGCGCGACTTCGCCGGCTGGACGGGCCTGACCCTGACGGACGCCCGCGCGGCGGCCGCGAACAACGAGGGACGGGTGGTCCGGCTCCGGACCGAAGCCGGGGAGGTGTGGACGACGACCGACCTCGCCGACAGGCTGCACGACAACGGGTCTTCCCCGGACGCCGTCGTGGCGCTGCCCGGTTTCGACGAGTTCATGCTCGGCTTCAAGGACCGGACGCTGCAGCTCGCGCCGGGTGCCTTCGAGCGGGTGGTGCCCGGCGGGAACGGCATGTTCCGCGCCACCGTCGTCGCTGCCGGCCTCGTGGTCGCCACCTGGAAGCGCACGCTGAAGCCCGGACGCGTCGTGGTGGAGGTGGAGCCGCTGGCGGCGGCCCTCGATCCGGTGGTCCTCGACGCCGCCTTCGCGCCCTACGGGCACTTCCTGGGCCGCGACGCAGAGGTGCGGCAGGCCGGTTGAGTCTGGCTGGGGCGGGCGACCTCGCGCCCAGAACGCCTCGTCAGCGTGGGGGACGGGTGGGGCGTCCGACCTCAGGTCGTCGGGTGGGCGGCGTACCAGGCGGCCCAGATGTCGGGCCGGAGGCGTCCACGATCGGGGACGACGAGGCCCGCCGACCGGGCCCAGGCGCGCACCTCGCTGGTCGCCGGCTCGGGCGCAGCAGGCGACGTCGCGGTCTCAGGCTGAACGGCGTCCTGCCCCAGCCGGTCCACGAGGGCCGACTCGTCGGTGGCCCACGCGTGGGCCGCCGCGAGGTAGCGATAGACCCACTCCTCGGCCAGCGACCGCGTCTCGGCGAACACGATCGGGACGCCCGCCCAACGCACCTGCAACTCGGCGAGACCGTCGGCCACGAGCGCGGGACGCACCCAATCGAGCTTGAACACCTGCGAGTACCGATCCTCGACCACGACGGCGGCCCGCGGCAGGCTCGCCAACTCGCCCAGGGCGAACCGCAGGGTGCCGTTGAGCAGGCTGGACACCAGATCCGTCAACGACTTGCGCTCCACCGCCGCCACCAGGCGACCGCCGACGTTCACCGCGTAGTCGCCGCACGGCAACGCGCGCTTGACCGTGGTGACCTGCTGGGACGCGAACCGGTAGGCGTACTGCTCGCGCGTGTCCACGACGATCTCGAGGCTGGCGATCCCGGCCGCGCGGGCCGTCGGTGTGGTGACTTTCGGACGCGCCTGCTTCCGGGTCCTCGGGGACTGCCAGAACACCATCTCCCGCCCCCGGGCCATGGTGAACACCACCTGGGAACGGTTCTCCCGCGCCCGATCCAGGACCAGGTCGATCGCAGCGCCTCGACGCACACATGAGCGGATCGGCGTCCGCTCGACGATCTCGGGTTCCTGCGGCCAGTCCTCCAACCCGACCGGATGGCAGTACAACGCCTTCGTCCGCGGCCAGGTGCCCGAGGTGCGGAACACCATCCCGCCGCCCAGCGGGAGCCGCATCAGATAGCCCAGCTTCGAGTCCGGATCCGGGTTGACCGCCACCAGCAGTTCGCCGTTCACGCTCCCGCCGCCACTGAACTCAGTCACCCCACCAGTATGTGGCCGGGCGACAGGGAGCCGCCCGGCGACCCTCTCGCCGCGAATCTGGAAGGCCGCCGGCTCAGCATCGTCAGGACGCGGCGCCGACGGGCGTCCTGGCGGCGCCGACCCCTGAACGTTCGCCTTGGCGTCGGATGGCTGACACCGCCTCGTCACTCGCACCGGCTGGAATCGGGCGGCACGACAGTCCCGTCCCAAAGGAGACGCTCATGTCCATGTTGTCCCGCCGCGCCCTGATCGGCGCCGGCGCCGCCACGGGCGCCCTGTCCCTCATCGGGGCAGCGCCGGCACTCGCCGACCAGAAGGTCAACCCCCGGACCTCCGGCACCCCGTTCGGTGACCTCACCGTTGTCACGGACAACGGCCTGCTGGCCCTGCCCGCCGGATTCGCCGCGACCCGGATCAGCACCATCGGCGGCGAGGCCCTGCTCGATGATCGCGGTGGACGCGTGATCGGCGTGACCCCCAGCAACCTCGACGGCACCGGCTGCTTCGAGGTCGGCAACCGACTCCGCCTGGTGCGCAATCACGAGTGCCGCGCCAACGCCAGCGTCCCCGTGCCGCTCGCCGACGGCACGGTCTACGACGCCGGCGTTCCGCACGGCATGGGGGGGAACACGATCGTCGAGACCACCCGCGACGGTGTGTTCGTCCAGCAGTGGGTCGGGCTGTCCGGAACGATCCGCAACTGTGCCGGCGGCGAGACCCCGTGGGGCTCCTGGCTGGCCTGTGAGGAGGACACCACCAAGAAGGGCACGTCGGTCGTCAGCTCCGTCGACGGGTTGACCTACATCACCGAGAAGGACCACGGCTACGTCTTCGAGGTCTTCCCCGACCGCGCCAGCAAGCAGATCCCTGAGCCCATCAAGGCCTGGGGCCGCGGGGTGTGGGAGGGGGCCGCCATCGGCCCGAAGCGCACCGATGCCTACCTCACCGAGGACGTGGGCGGCGGGCTGCTCTACCGCTGGCTCGCCCCGGCGGGCACCGTGATCAAGCCCGGAATCGCTCGCCGGTTCGGTGCGAACGACGGCGTCCTGCAAGCCGCTCAACTCGTCAAGAAGGGGACGCCGTTGGTGCACTACGGCGAACTCACGGCGTCCGACCTCGGCAAGGCCCACCCGGTCAACTGGGTCGACGGCGGCGCCGACCGCCAGGCCCAGTTGACCGACCTGCGCAAGCAGTTCCCCGGCGCCACCGTGCACCCGAAGATCGAAGGTTGCTGGAGTGACGGCAAGGGGCTGTGGTTCACGCTCTCCTTCGTGTCCGCCACCGAGGCCGGCAAGTACCGCATCGGCCAGAACTGGGGCATGGTCATGTTCTACGACTACGCCGACGAGACCCTCATCCTCAAGGAGTATTGGCCCGCTGGCAACAGCCGCGGTGCCGTCGTGCCGGGGCACGCCACCGAGACGATCAAGCAGTTCCACGCCCCCGACAACGTCACGGTGTCGCCCTTCGGCACGCTCATGTTGACCGAGGACGGGGACAACCCCTGCAGCCTGATCTCCTGGACGCCGGGCAGCGGCTCGCAGGAGTTCGCCCGGGACCTCGGCGACCGGGGCGAGTGGGCCGGCCCCTGCTTCTCGAAGCGGGGTGACCTGCTGTTCGCCTCCGTCCAGGCCGATTGCACGTACGCGATCACCGGACCGTTCAAGTCGTTCTTGAACCGGCGCTGACCCTCCGGCCCCGGCCTCCTCGCGAGGCCGGGGCAGGCCGTCGCCGTGGCCGTCTACGATGGCCCCTCACGGCTCACGCCGCCGGCGCCCGAGGAGGCCGATGACCACCGACACCGCCAACGCGCGCGCGTTCAACCAGGTGCTCGTCAACACGTTCATCGCCAACCTGACCACCAGCTACCTCTGGTTCGCCCTGACCTTCTGGGTCTACCTGGAGACCCGCAGCGTGCTGGCCACCGCGTTCCTGGGCGGCGGCTACATGCTGCTGCTGGCCGTGATGGGCGTGCCGCTCGGCGGGCTGGTCGACCGGTGGCGCAAGAAGCGGGTGATGGTCTTCGCCCAGTGCGTCACCGCCGCCACGTTCACCCCGGCGATGGTGCTGTTCCTGGTGTTGCCCCGCTCGGAGTTCGCCACGGTCACCTCGGTCGGGTTCTGGGCCGTGGGCGTCCTGGTGCTGCTGGGGGCGGTCATCGAGTCGGCGCGCGGGCTCGCGCTGTCGACCACCGTGACGTTGCTCGTGCCCGCCGCCGACCGCGACAAGGCCAACGGCCGGGTGGGCCTGGTGAACGGGCTCAGCTTCGCCGTCACCTCGGTGTTCTCCGGCCTGTCGGTCGGACGCCTCGGCATGGCCTGGACCTTCGTGATCGCCGTCGCGCTCACCCTGTTGTCGCTGCTCCACCTGTGGACGGTGCGGATCCCCGAACCCGAGATCGTCCACGCCGACGGGGTGCCCAAGCCCGTCGACTTCGGGGCCGCCTGGGCGGCGATCATCGCCGTGCCCGGCCTGCTGGCCCTGATCGTGTTCTCCACGTTCAACAACCTGCTCGGCGGCGTCTTCACCGCCCTGATGGACCCCTACGGGCTCACCCTCGTCTCGGTCGAGGCCTGGGGCCTGATCTGGGGGGCGGTCAGCTTCGGGTTCATCGTCGGCGGGCTCTGGGTCGCCCGGTTCGGGTTGGGGGCCCGGCCCCTGCGGGCGCTGCTGCTGGCGAACGTCCTCATGTGGACGATCTCCATCGGCTTCACCCTGCGCGAGAACATCTGGCTCACCGCCGTGGGCATCCTGATCTGGATCACCGTCATGCCCATCGCCGAGGCCGCCGAGCAGACGGTGCTGCAGCGGGTGGTGCCCTACGAGAAGCAGGGCCGGGTCTTCGGGTTGGCCACCGCCGTCGAGGTGGCCGCCTCGCCGATGAGTTCCTTCGTGGTCGGGCCGCTCGCGCACTTCGCCCTCATCCCCTACTTCAACAGCGCCGAGGGCAAGGCGGCCTGGGGGTGGCTGCTCGGCGACGGCCAGGCCCGGGGGATCGCCGCGGTCTTCGTGCTCGTCGGCATCGTCGGCCTGGCGGCCACGCTGCTCGCCCTCGCCTCCCGGCCCTACCACACCCTCGCGCACACCTACACCACCGCCGAACCGCTGCCCGGCCCGGGCGGACGCCAGGACACGCCGGCGGGCTGACGGTCAGCGGTGGCGCCAGGCGTAGCTGTGCTCGGGGCGTCCGGCGGTGCCGTAGCGCAACGAGAGGTGCACGCGGCCGGCCGCCACGAGGTCGGACAGGTAACGCTGGGCGGTGGCCCGGGAGACGCCGATCTCCTCGGCGACGGCGGTCGCCGTCAACGGGCCGGGGGCCTCCCGAAGCAAGTCGCTCACGGCGGCGCCGGTGACCGCCGAGCGGCCCTTCGGCGGCGCGTCCGTGGGCCGCGGCGTCCGGCTGCGCAGCTGAGCGACGAGGTCGTCGATCGCGATCTGATCAGGAGTCGCCAGGGCGGCCAGCGACTCCCGGAAGCGCACGTAGTCGCCGATGCGGTCGGCCAGGGACTGGAGACCGAACGGTTTCACCACATACCCGAAGACGCCCCGCACCAGGGCACGCTGAACGGTCGCCGGGTCGTCCGCTGCGGTCACCAGGAGCACCGAGGCATCCGCCGCGCCCACGAGGTCAGTGCCGGAACCGTCCGGCAGGTACTCGTCGGCCACGATGAGGTCGGCGCCCTCCGTCGCGAGCAGTTCCCGGGCCGCGGCGAGGGACGTCGCCTGGCCGATCACGCGGCATCCCGGCACCCGGGCCGCCACCGCGGCGTGCACCGACGCCACGCGGAAGTCGTCGTCGACGACCAGCACCCGCACCTCCTGCACCCAGACCTCCATCAAGAGCCCCCCTCGAACGATGGTTGCTGTGCGTGCCCGGCGGCGAGCAGGGCGCCCACCAGGCGTGCCGTGAACGCCGCGCCGTGGCCGGCACCGCGAGCGGCCGCCAGCGCCACGTCCCCGCCGTGGCGGCGCGCCGTCACGCGGGCCAGGGCCAAACCGACGCCGTGGGTGGCGCCGCTGCTCTTGGTCGTCCACCCGTCGGCGAAGATGGCGTCCTCATCGCCGGGCAGCACCCCGTCGCCGCTGTCGAGCACGTGGACGACCAGATCGGCGCAGTCCGACAGCAACGACACCTCGACCCAGGCGGGGCGGCGCGCGCCCGCCGCCGCCGCGCGAAGGGCGTTGTCGACCAGATTGCCGACGATCGTCACCGAATCCAGGGGGCGGTCGAGCCGGCCCGCGACCCAGGTCTCATCCGTCACCCGCAGTTCGACCCCCAGTTCGGACGCCGCCGCGGACTTCGCCGCCAACAGGCCCGCGAGGTAGGGGTCCCCGACGCTGCCCTGCCACGCGACCGCTCCGGACAACTGAGCCAAGTAGGTCTCGGCCTCCTCGAGTTCGCCCAACTGCAGCAGCCCGGACAGCGCGTGCAACCGGTTGGCGTGCTCATGGGTCTGGGCTCGCAGGGCATCCGTGAGGGCCCGCGTGGCCTCCAGTTCCCGGCCCAGGTCGTCCAGGTCGGTGCGGTCCCGCAAGACCACGACCGCCCCCAGATCGCGCCCCTCGCGCACCACGGGATGGCCACGGACATCCAGCACGCGCCCCTGCGCCACCAACATCCGCCCGGACGCGCTCGGCCGCCCGAGCAGGGCGACCACCTCGGCGGGCAGGCCCGACTCGGGGGCCGGCCGGCCGAGGGCCACCTCGGCCCGCAGGTAACGGCGGGCCGCGTCGTTGTAGACGCGCACCCGCCCGGCGGCGTCCACCGCCACGACGCCCTCCAAAGCATCGCCGAGGACGGCGGCATGCTCGCGCAGCAGGTCGGCCATCTCCTCGGGCTCCAAGTCGTGGGTCGCCCGCCGGAGGCGGCGCCAGAAGACGATGAGCGCGATCAGGCCGCCCACGAGGGCGACCGCTCCGACCGACAGCGACACCGTGGAGAGGCGACGCTGCGCGCCGTCCACCTCGGACATCGGTACACCCACCGAGACCGAACCGACGACCGCACCGGCGGCGTCCGTCAGCGGCACCTTGCCCCGGGCGGACAGCCCCAGCGTGCCCTGCTCGATCGCGGTGATCTCGCCGCCCGCGAGCGGCACGGACGGGTCGGTGCTGACCACCTGCCCGATGAGAGCGGGGTTCGGGTGGCTGAAGCGCACCCCGCGCTCGTCGGTCACCACCACGTACAGGGCCCCGGTGCGCTGCCGGGTCCGCTCGGCGGCCGCCTGGACGGGGCCGTCGGCGAGAGGCGTGTCGGTGGCGATCCACAGGGCGTACCGCGGGTCCGTCGCGACGGTGCGCGCGATCGCCAGGGCGCGCTGGGTCGCCTCCTGCTCGGCGCCGGTGCGGACGGCGTAAAGGCCGCCGGCGAGCGCGACCGCCAGCACCGCGAACAACAGGAGGCCGAGGGAGACGAGCACCTGGGCGCGCCAACCGAGCAGGGGCCGGCGGGTCCGGCGACCGGCGAGCCCGTCCGTCATGCCATGACGGTAAGCCAGGACGCCCGTGAGCACAATGAGAAGAAAGGAGTCAACGTCGGATTCTCGCGCAACCAGCGCAAGGATTCCGCCCGCCCGTCCCCTTTTTCTACGGTGGCTGAGGTCGGGCCGCCCACCGCGCCCAGAAAGGAGGCAGCAACGATGCTCGCCATGTGGGGCTTGCTCATCGTCATCATCTTCATGACCCTGATCATGACCAAACGGGTCTCCCCGTTCACCGCCCTGGTCCTCACCCCGATCGTGATCGGTCTCTTCGCCGGCTTCGCGGACAAGATCGGAACGTTCGCCCTCGACGGCGTCAAGGGCGTCGCCCCGACGGTCGTCATGCTGCTGTTCGCGATCCTGTTCTTCGGGTTGATGATCTCGGCCGGCCTGTTCGATCCGCTCGTCCACTTCATCCTGCGTGTCGTCAAGGGCGACCCGCTGAAGGTGCTGGTCGGAACCGCGATCCTGGCGTCCGCGGTCTCCATCGACGGCGACGGGTCGACCACGACGATGATCGTCTGCTCGGCCATGATCCCGGTGTACAAGAAGCTCAAGATGAAGATGATGGATCTCGCCGTCATCATCATTCTGGCCAACTCGATCATGAACCTGCTGCCCTGGGGCGGGCCCACCGCCCGGATCATCGCGGCCCTGAAGGTCGACGAGGGCGAACTGCTCCGCAGGATCCTGCCCGGCATGTTGTTGGCGATCGTGTGGGTGATCGTCGTGTCCGTCATCCGCGGCCTGGCGGAGCGCAAGCGCCTCGGCATCGTGCACCTCACCGATGAGGAGATCAACAGCCTGCGGGCCATCGAGGTGCTCGGCGACGGCGTCGACGACGCCACCGACGCGTCCCTGAAGCGCCCGAAGCTGATCTGGGTGAACCTGGCGCTGACCATCCTCGTGATGATCTACCTGGTCTTCGGCGGCATGTGGATCATCCCCAAGATCCCCGCCGCGATCATCTTCGAGGTCGCCTTCGCCATCGCCCTCCTGGTGAACTACACCCGCCTCAAGGACCAACGCGCCATCATCGAGGAGCACGGCGCCAACGCCATGCACGTCATCATCATGGTGCTCGCCGCCGGTGTGTTCATGGGCATCCTGAACGGCTCGAAGATGTCGGACGCCATGGGCGTCTGGCTCGCGCAGGCCGTGCCGCCGTCCATGGGCAGCCACTGGGCGCTCGTCACCGCGCTGGCCTCCGTCCCCGGAACCTTCCTGCTGAGCAACGACGCCTTCTACCTCGGCGTCCTGCCCATTCTGGCTCAGACGGGCGCCGGCTACGGGTTCTCCGCCATGGACATCGGCGTCGCCTCCACCACGGGCCAGGCCTTCCACCTGCTGTCGCCGCTGGTCGGCTTCATCTACCTGCTGCTGCACCTGACCGGCGTCGACATGGGCTCCTGGCAGCGCACGTCCGCCAAGTGGGCGATCGGGACCTTCCTGATCTTCCTGGTCAGCATCGCGGTCTTCGGCGGCGTCCGCCTCTGACTTCGACCCGACGTCCAGCGCCGCCCCGGCCTCGGCCCGGGCGGCGCGCGTTGACCTGAGGCCCTGGGCGCGGTGCGATGGGACCATGCGCATCGCCGTCGCCCAGATCTGCAGTTCGCCCGACCCCGTCGAGAACCTCGCCCTGATCCGGTCCGTGCTGCCGGACGCCGCGGGCGCCGACCTCGTCGTGTTCCCCGAGGCGACCATGGCGTCGTTCGCGGCCCGCTCGGTGGAGGTCGCCGAGCCCCTCGACGGCCCGTTCGCCCGCGGGGTGCGCGCGCTGGCGTCCGAGTTCGGGGTCACGCTCGCCGTCGGCATGTTCACGCCCGGGCAGGGACGCCGCTGCCGCAACACCCTGCTCGTGACGGGGTCCGCCGGCGAGGCCGCCTACGACAAGCTGCACCTGTTCGACGCCTTCGGGTTCGCGGAGTCCGACCACATCGAGCCGGGGGACCGGCCGGTGACGGTCGACGTCGCGGGGGTGACCGTGGGGCTCGCGATCTGCTACGACCTGCGCTTCCCCGAACTGTTCAAGGAGTACGCGCGCGCGGGGGCGTCCGTGGTGGTGGTGCCGGCCTCGTGGCAGGGCGGGCCGGGCAAGGTCGACCAATGGCGCACCCTCGCCCGGGCCCGCGCCCTCGACTCGACGTGCTTCGTCGTCGCCTGCGGGCAGGCCGAGCCCGCGGCGTCCGGACGCCCCGGCGGGGCCGGGCCCCTCGGCGTCGGGCACAGCCTGGCGGTGGCGCCCGACGGCACGGTGCTGCACGAGGCCGGCCCCGGCCCCGAGACGTTCGTCGTGGAGATCGAGGTCGACGCCGTCGCGGAGGTCCGCGGGCGGCTTCCAGTCCTCGCCAACTCGCGGTTCGAGTCGCGGCTGCGTGGCTGATCGCTGATTTCGGCGGTGGGCGGGCGGTGGCGTACACTCCTGCGCAAGGTCCCCGCGCGGTGGCACCTCACCCAACCCCCCCAGGGCCGGAAGGCAGCAAGGGTCAGTGAGCTCTGTCAGGTGCGCGGGGGCCCCTTTCTGTTCTCGGCGCCACCGACCGGACGGCCGCGCGCGTCCAGCGCCCCGCCGCGGCACGCGACCCCCGCGCGGACTGTCCGAGGCAGCCCGTAAGGTTCACCCCGTGAACGACGAGACGACCGACGCTCTCTTCGGCGCCCCCGAACCGGCGGAGCCGCCCGCCTTCGAGCAGGACGGGCCCGACCTGTTCGGGCTCGCGCCCGACGAGCGCATCGTCACGCACGAGCCGGCCCGACGGGCGGTCCTCGACGTCGACCTCGACGACGACGAGATGGCCGAGATCCCGATCGACGCCGACGACCCGCCCGAGGTTCAGGCGACCGCCGCCGACGAGCCCCCGTTCGACGAGCCCCCGTTCGACGGGCCGGACGAGGGCGAGCCCACCGTCGCGGTCCCGCTGCTCGGGGCGCCGGGCCGGGCGGCGGCGTCCGAACGCCGGGAGGCCCCGCTGGCGCTCTACCGGCGGTACCGGCCCGAGTCGTTCGCCGAGGTGATCGGGCAGGATCATGTGACCGACCCGCTGCGGCGGGCACTGGTCAACAACCGCGTCAACCACGCGTACCTGTTCTCGGGGCCCCGCGGCTGCGGCAAGACCACGAGCGCACGCATCCTGGCCCGCTGCCTGAACTGCGAGCAGGGCCCCACCCCCGAGCCGTGCGGGGTGTGCCAGAGCTGCCGCGACCTGGCCCGGGGCGGCACGGGGTCGATCGACGTCATCGAGATCGACGCGGCCTCGCACGGCGGCGTCAACGAGGCGCGCGACCTGCGCGAACGGGCGTTCTTCGCCCCCGTGCACAGCCGCTACAAGATCTACATCATCGACGAGGCCCACATGGTGACGAAGGAGGGCTTCAACGCCCTCCTCAAGCTCGTCGAGGAGCCGCCGCCGCACGTCAAGTTCATCTTCGCGACCACCGAGCCCGAGAAGGTGCTCGGCACGATCCGCTCCCGCACGCACCACTATCCGTTCCGGCTGGTGCCGCCGCGCGTGCTGACCGACTACCTGGAGTCGCTGTGCGCCGCCGAGGGTGCCTCCGTCGACAAGGCGGTCCTGCCGCTGGTGGTGCGGGCCGGCGCCGGCTCGGTGCGCGACTCGCTGTCCGTGCTCGACCAGTTGCTGGGCGGCGCCGGCCCCGACGGCGTCAGTTACCGGCAGGCGGCCGCGCTGCTCGGCTACACCCCCGACACGCTCCTCGACGAGATCCTGGACGCCTTCGGCGCCGGCGACGCGGCGGGCGTCTTCGCCAGCATCGACAAGGTGATCGAGGTGGGCCAAGACCCGCGGCGCTTCGCGGAAGACCTGCTGCGCCGCCTGCGTGACCTGATCATCGTCGCGGCCGTGCCGGACGCCCTGACCTCCGGGCTCGTGGATGTGGCCGCCGACCAGGCCGAACGGCTGACCGTCCAGGCGCAGGGCCTGGGCGCCGGCGAGCTGACCCGCGCCGCGGAGGTCATCGCCAAGGGCCTCACCGACATGCGCGGCACCACCGCGCCGCGACTCCACCTGGAACTCATGTGCGCCCGCGTGCTGCTGCCCGGCGCCGACGTGGACGCCCGCGGCCTCCACGCCCGCCTCGACCGGCTCGAGCGCCGGCTGAGCATGGTGGGGGAGTCCGCCCCGGCGCAGGTCCCCTCAGAACGCCCGCCCCGCCCGGACGCCGCCGCCAGCGTCGCTCCGGCCCCGGCTCCGGTCCGGGCTCCGGCTCCGGCTCCGGCCCCGGCTCCGGTCCGGGTCCCGGCGCCCGCCCCCGCCGCTCCGGCCCCGACGGCGGCGGCCCCCTCCCCGGCCCCCGCGGTGCGGCCCACCGACCCAGGGCAGCTGAGCACGGCGGACGTGCGGCGCATGTGGCCGCAGATCCTGGAGTCCGTGAAGCTGCGGCGCAAGGTCACCTGGATCGTGCTCAGCCAGAACGCCCAGGTACACGCCCTCGCCGAGGGGGTGCTCACCCTGGCGATGGCGAACGCGGGCGCCCGAGAGAGCTTCAGCCGCGGGGGAAGCGTCGACATCCTGCGCGAGTCCCTGATCGAGGTGCTCGGCATCGCCCCGACGATCGAGACCACGGTCGCCGGCGGGCCCCCGACGCCCGGCGTCCGGCCCGCGCCGAGTGGCCGGAGCGCCGGCCGCCCCGCCCCCGCGCAGGCCCCGGCGCCGACCCCCGCCCCCGCGGCGACCCCGGCGCCGACCCCCGCCCCGGCGCCGACCCCCGCCCCGGCCCGCCGGATGCCCGCGGCGTCCAGCCCGGAGCCGCCGCCGGACGACGACGAGGAGTACGAGCGTCCCGACTTCGTGGCGCTGGCCCGCGAGAACATCCGGCCCACCCAGGTGGGGCCGCGCGCCCCGGAGCCCCAGGTCGAGCAGCGCCGCGACGACCCCGACCTCGACACGGAGCACCTCGGCGTCGACGACCTGCTCCGCAACGAGTTGGGCGCCCAACTGATCGCCGAGGAGCCCGAACGGCCGTGAGCCGGACGCCGCCGGTGACCTACGATGGGCGCCGCACGGCGTCCAACTCGACAGGAGAATCCACGTGAGCATGTTCAACGCCGAGGGCGGTTTCGACATGAATGCGCTGCTGCAGCAGGCCCAGGCCCTGCAGGAGCAGTTGAAGACCGCTCAGGACGACCTGGCCACCCGGCAGGTGACCGGCTCGGCCGGCGGCGATCTGGTGACCGTCACCATGTCCGGCACGCAGGAGATCACCAAGGTCACGATCAAGCCCGAGGCCTGCGACCCCGACGACGTCGAGACGCTGGAGGACCTGGTCCTCGCGGCCTGCCGCGACGCCGCCCACCAGGCGCAGACGCTCGCGCAGGCGTCCCTGCCGTCGATCCCCGGCCTGGGACTCTGACGCCGTGTACGAAGGCCCCATCCAGGAGCTGATCGACGAACTCGGCCGGCTGCCCGGGATCGGGCCGAAGAGCGCGCAGCGCATCGCGTTCCACCTTCTCGAGGCCGACAAGGCCGACGTCGAGAAGCTGGCGCAGGCGCTGCTGACCGTCACCGAGAAGGTGCGGTTCTGCTCGGTGTGCTTCAACATCGCCGAGGAGGAGACCTGCCGGGTCTGCCGCGACCCGCGCCGCGACCGCACGACGATCTGCGTGGTGGAGGAGTCGAAGGACGTGGCCGCCGTCGAGCGCACCCGCGAGTTCCGCGGGCTGTACCACGTGCTGGGCGGGGCCATCTCCCCGATCGACCACGTGGGGCCCGGCGACCTGCGCATCCGCGAGTTGCTGACGCGCCTGCAGGACGCCGAGGTGACCGAGGTCATCCTGGCCACCGACCCCAACCTGGAGGGGGAGGCCACCGCGACCTTCATCGCCCGCCTGCTCGCCCCGACCGGCATCACGGTGTCGCGGCTGGCGTCCGGGCTGCCCGTCGGCGGCGACCTCGAGTACGCCGACGAGGTCACCCTGGGCCGCGCTTTCTCCGGACGCCGCCGCGTCGGCGCCTGAGGCGTCCGGCGATTTCGTGGCCGCGGGGCGGCGTCCGTACACTGGGCGGCGCGTCGCAGGCAACGATGGGGCCATCACCCCGGAGCTGCCGGAAGAACGGCACCCGGCCCGGCCGGGGGCTCACTAGAACCGGCGGCGGCGCGGAACGAAGCGGGGGCGACCCCGGGGTGTGGCAGGGCCACGAACCGGAACCGTCCCAAGGAGGGTGGTACCGCGGGGTGCCGGACGCCGCTGGCGTCCGTGAGCCTCGTCCCTTCGTCACCGAACCGCCGGCCCGCCGGCGCCCCACAGACGAGGGACCTGATGACCGCGCACGACGCAACCAGCACGACGCCGCAGCCCGCGGCGTCCGGCCTCTACAACGCTGTCCCGCCGCAGGTGGACCTGCCGGCGATGGAGCGGCAGATCCTCGACCTGTGGGACGCCCAGGGCACCTTCGAGGCGTCCCTGGCCCAGACCGCCGCCGGCCGGCCGTGGACCTTCTACGAGGGTCCCCCGACCGCCAACGGCATGCCCGGGACGCATCACATCGAGGCCCGCGTCTTCAAGGACGTCTTCCCCCGGTTCCGGACGATGCAGGGCTACCACGTCGAGCGGAAGGCCGGCTGGGACTGCCACGGCCTGCCCGTCGAGTTGGCCGTCGAGAAGGAACTGGGCTTCAACGGCAAGCCCGACATCGAGAAGTACGGCGTCGAGAAGTTCAACGAGAGGTGCCGGGCGTCGGTCAGCCGCCACGTGGGCGCGTTCGAGGAACTCACCCGGCGCATGGGCTACTGGGTCAACCTCGACGAGGCCTACTGGACGATGAAGCCGTCCTACGTCGAGAGCGAGTGGTGGGCGCTCAAGCAGATCCATGACAAGGGGCTGCTGGTCGAGGACTACCGGGTCGCCCCCTGGTGCCCGCGCTGCGGCACCGCCCTGTCGGACCACGAGTTGGCGCAGGGCTACCACGACGTCGAGGATCCGTCGGTGTACGTGCGGTTCCCGCTCACGTCCGGCCCCCTGCAGGGCAAGGCCGACCTGCTGGTGTGGACGACCACCCCGTGGACGCTCGTCTCGAACACCGCGGTCGCGGCCCATCCGGACGTCACCTACGTCGTCGCCGCCCGCGGCGACGACACCCTGGTGCTGGCCGAGCCGCTGGCCGAGAAGGTGCTCGGCGACGGCTGGAAGCTGCGCCAGACGTTCTCCGGCAAGGAGCTCGAGTACTGGCGCTACCAGCGCCCCTTCGAGTTGGTCGAGTTCCCCGACGTCGTCGGCGGCACCCACTACGTGATCCTGGCCGACTACGTGACCACCGAGGACGGCACCGGCCTGGTGCACGAGGCGCCCGCCTTCGGCGAGGACGACCTCATCTCGTGCCGCGCCTACGGGCTGCCGCTGGTCAACCCGGTGCGTCCCGACGGCACGTTCGACGCGGACGTCCCCCTGGTCGGCGGCCTGTTCTTCAAGACCGCCGACAAGACCCTCGTCGCCGACCTGACCGAGCGCGGCCTGCTGTGGCGCGAGCAGCCGTACGAGCACTCCTACCCGCACTGCTGGCGGTGCGACACCCCGCTGCTCTACTACGCCCAGCTGTCCTGGTACATCCGCACCACCCAGATCCGGGACGCCCTCGTCCGCGAGAACGAGGCCACCACCTGGTACCCCGAGCACATCAAGCACGGGCGCTACGGCGACTGGTTGAACAACAACATCGACTGGGCCCTCTCGCGGTCCCGCTACTGGGGGACGCCGCTGCCGATCTGGCGCTGCGCGCATTCCCACGACACCTGCGTGGGGTCGCTGGCCGACTTGTCGAAGCTCACCGGCGCCGACCAGTCCGGCCTCGACCCGCACCGCCCCTTCGTGGACGCCGTGACGTTCGGCTGCCCGCAGTGCGGCGAGCCCGCGCACCGGGTGCCCGAGGTGATCGACGCCTGGTTCGACAGCGGCGCCATGCCGTTCGCCCAGTGGGGCTACCCCTACGCCGAGGGCTCCCGGGAGCGGTTCGAGGCCGCCTTCCCCGCGGATTTCATCTGCGAGGCCATCGACCAGACCCGTGGCTGGTTCTACTCGCTGATGGCGGTGTCGACGGCGGTCTTCGACCAGAACTCGTACCGCAACGTGCTGTGCCTGGGCCACATCCTCGCCGAGGACGGCCGCAAGATGAGCAAGCACCTCGGCAACATCCTCGAGCCCATCCCGCTCATGGACGCCCACGGTGCGGACGCCGTCCGCTGGTTCATGGCCGCGGGCGGGTCGCCGTGGTCGTCGCGGCGCGTCGGGCACGGGACGATCCAGGAGACCGTCCGCAAGGTGCTGCTGACCTACTGGAACTCCGTGTCGTTCCTCGCGCTCTACGCCCGCGCCAACGGCTGGTCGCCGACCGGCGACGCCCCCGCGGTCGCCGACCGGCCGGTCCTCGACCGCTGGCTGGTCAGCGTGCGCAACGAACTCGTCCGCGACGTCACCGACGCCCTGGAGAACTTCGACACCCAGCGCGCCGGAGCCCTCGTCAGCGAGTTCGTCGACCACCTCTCCAACTGGTACGTGCGCCGGTCCCGGCGCCGCTTCTGGGACGGCGACCCCGCCGCCCTGTGGACGCTGCACGAGACGCTGGACGTCGTCACCCGCCTGATGGCCCCGCTGGCCCCGTTCGTCACCGAGCGCGTCTGGCAGGACCTCTTCGTGGCCGCGGTGCCCGGCGCGCCGGCGTCCGTGCACCTGGCCGCCTGGCCGGTCGTGGACGCCGCGGCGATCGACGACGACCTGAACGGGGCCATGGAGCTCACCCGCCGCCTGGTGGAGTTGGGCCGCGGGGCCCGGTCCGAGGCCCGGGTCAAGACCCGGCAGCCGCTGCGCCGCGTGCTCGTGCCGTCGTCGAGCCACGCCCGGCTCACCCACGAACTCCTGGCCGAGATCGCGGCCGAACTCAACGTGGGCGTCGTCGAGTCGTTCGCGTCCGCGGGCGACGTCGTCGACTACAGCGCCAAGGGCAACTTCCGGGCCCTCGGCAAGCGGTTCGGCAAGGAGACCCCCAAGGTCGCCCAGGCCATCGCCGACGCGGACGCCGCCGCGCTGGCGTCCGACCTGGCGGCGACGGGCACGGCGACCGTCGCCTACGGCGCGGGCACGACCGTGACCGCCGACGAGGTGCTGATCTCCGAGCGGCCCCGGGAGGGCTGGTCGGTGGTGAACGAGCAGGGGGAGACCGTCGCCCTCGACCTCGAACTCACCCCCGAGCTGGTGCAGGCGGGCCTGGCCCGCGAGGTGGTCCGCACCCTGCAGGAGACCCGCAAGAACTCGGGCCTGGAGGTCTCCGACCGGATCCGGGTGCGGTGGCACACGGCCGACGACGCGCTCGCCGAGGCGATCCGGGCGCACGAGGACCTGATCGCCGACGAGGTGCTCGCCGACGGCTTCGTCGAGGCGGACGCCGCGGGCGCGGCCTGGGTGCGCGACGCCGACCTGGGCCTGGCCCTGCTGATCGAGCGCGCCTGACCGGCGGCCGCCGCCCCGCTCAGTAGGGCGGCGGCTGCCGTTTGCGCTGGCCGCGGTAGCCGCGGATGGCCGCCGACACGACGAGCGCCACGATGATCGGCCAGATGCCGGCGTCGGCGAAGAGCAGCAGCACGATGGCGATCGGCCAGATCAGCGCCTGGACGGTGTCGAGCAAGCGGTCGTTCGGGGTGCGGGCGAGCGGCGCGCCGGGCGGACGCGGCACCAGGCTGCCCGGCTGCGGGGCGCCGTGGGGCGGGGTCGCGGCGCCGTACGTCGGTGCTCCGTACGACGGCGCTCCGTACGTCGGTGCTCCGGGCTCGGCCGGACGCCCCCCCGCCGGATAGGTGTTCCAGGTGGGCTGGGTGGACGCCAGGTAGGCCGGATGGGGCTCGGGCAGGTCGGCGAACAGCGGCGCGATCTCGGCGGGCGTCCGCGCGGCCTCGGCCGCCCGCGTCCGGTCGGCGAACTCGGCCTGGGTCAGGCGACCCACGTCGAGGTGGGCGCGCAGCGCGGCGACGGCCGCGTCGCGGTCGACGTCGGACAGCCGCTGCGGGGTGGGGTCGGGCAGGCTCATGACGCCATGGTAGGCGCGCCCCCGCCGCCCCGGACCGCCCGCAGCACCTCGTCGAGCGTCTCCTGGACGGCCAACGTGTCGGCCAGCGGCATCACCGGCGACTCCGTCAGCCCCGCCTCGATGCACCGGGTGGCCTCGGCCAGTTCGTGCGCGTAGCCGGCGCCGGTGGCGGGCAGGTCGTACACGACCGGCGCGACGCCCGGCCTGATCAGGTCGAAACGGCTCAGCCGGTGGAACCGCGGTTTGACGTCGACCCACCCCTCGGTGCCGAGGACGGCCATCCGGCCCGGGCCGTGGGCGCTGAACCCGAAGCCGAGGCTCGCGTACCGCCCGTCGTCGTAGCCCAGCAGGACGCCGCCGTCCCCGTCCACCCCGTTGGGCAGCAGCCCGCCGAGCGCCAGGACGCGCGTCGGCGTCCCGAGCAGCCACTGGGCGAACGACACGACGTAGACGCCCAGGTCGAGGGTGGCCCCGCCGCCCGCGGCGGGGTCGAAGAGCCGGTCCGCGGGGTCGTAGGCGCGGAAGGCCGACAGGTCGCCCTGGACGCTGCGCACCTCGCCGATGGCGCCGGTGTCCACGAGTCGCTTCAACTCCACCGAGGCGGGCAGGAAGCGCGTCCACAGGGCCTCCATGGCGAACACGCCGCGTCCGCGGGCCGCCGCGATCACCGCCGCGGTGTCGGCGGCGGACGCCGTGAACGCCTTCTCCACCAGCACCGCCTTCCCCGCCTCGATCGCGGCCAGCGCGAGTGCGGCGTGCGAGGTGTGCGGCGAGGCGATGTACACGGCGTCCACATCGGCGGACGCCCACAACCCGGCCAGGTCCAGGGCGCGCGGGATCCCGTGCTCGGCCGCGAACCGGCCGGCACGGGCGGCGTCCCGGGAGGCGACCGCGACCAGGTCGGCGTCCGGGACGTGGCGGAAGTCGGCGGCGAACGTGGCCGCCATCCGGCCGGGGCCGGCGATCGCCCAGCGAACGGTCATGGGTGCTCCTCGGTGGCTCGGTCGGCGGACGCCCGAAACCCGAAAAGGTCGGGCCGGGTCGGCCGCCTATGGCACAGTAGTCGCGTTTCTGCCACCGGCGTCCGCCGTGGCTCGACCGGGAGGTTGTCTGTGCGCGTAGTGCAGAAGTTCGGCGGTTCGTCCGTCGCCGACGCCGAGAGCATCAAGAGGGTCGCGCGGCGCATCGTGGCGACCAAGGAGTTGGGCAACGAGGTGACGGTCATCGTGTCCGCCATGGGCGACACCACCGACGATTTGCTCGACCTGGCCCAGCAGGTGTCGCCGAAGCCGCGCTCGCGTGAACTCGACATGCTGCTGAGCGCCGGCGAGCGCATGTCCGCGGCGCTGCTGGCGATGGCGATCAACGACCTGGGCCACACGGCCCGCTCGTTCACCGGCAGCCAGGCCGGCGTCATCACCACCGCGAAGCACGGCGACGCCCGCATCATCGACATCACGCCGGGCCGCATCGAGTCGGCGCTGGCCGACGGCGACATCGTCATCGTGGCCGGCTTCCAGGGTGTGTCCCAGGACACCAAGGACGTGACCACGCTGGGCCGGGGGGCGTCCGACACGACGGCGGTGGCGCTGGCCGCCGCCCTCAAGGCCGACTACTGCGAGATCTACTCCGACGTCGACGGCGTCTTCACCGCCGACCCGCGGGTCGTGCCGGCCGCCCAGCAGATCCCCGAGATCAGCTACGAGGAGATGATGGAACTGGCCGCCAACGGCGCGAAGATCCTCCACCTCCGCTGCGTCGAGTACGCGCGCCGCGAGAACGTCCCCGTGCACGTGCGGTCGTCCTTCTCGAACAAGCAGGGCACCTGGCTGAAGGACGCCAAGGACATCAAGAAAGAAGGCACCGCCATGGAGAACCCGATCATCACCGGCGTCGCGCAGGACAAGGCGCTGGCCAAGATCACGGTCGTCGACGTCCCCGACCGCCCCGGCGAGGCCGCCGAGGTGCTGCTCGCCATCGCCGACGCCGGCATCAGCGTCGACATCATCGTGCAGAACCAGTCGGTCTCCGACCAGACCACGGCGATGACGTTCACGATCCCGCAGGGCGACGTCGCCAAGGCCAAGGCCGCCCTGGACGCCGCCAAGGACCGCATCGGCTTCAGCCGCATCCTGACCGACGAGAACGTCGGCAAGGTCGCGATCGTCGGCGTCGGCATGCGCACCACGCCCGGCGTGGCGGCCGCGTTCTTCCGGGCGCTGTCCGACGCCGGCATCAACATCCAGATGATCTCCACCTCCGAGATCCGCATCTCGGTCGTCGTGGCGTCCGACGACGTCGACAACGCCGTCCGGGCGGCGCACAGCGCCTTCGGGTTGGACGCCTCGGGCCAGGCGGTCGTGTACGGAGGAACCGGCCGCTGACGCGGCGCTGACGCGGCGCTGACGCGGCGCTGACGCGGTGTCTCCCCTTGTCGGGCCCGTGTGGGGCGGGGCCTGGCGAGGGGCGGACCCGTCGGGGTGCTAAGCTGAGGGCGCAGCCCGGGTTGTTCTGCTCCGGGCCAGCCTTCTTTTCAGTCGATGCCATCGCGCCGCGATCTCGATCGCGCCGGGCAGAACCGACCGCATCCCGTTCCCGGAGAAACCACTTCTTGTCTGACATGACCTTCGGCACGCTCGGCGTGCCCGCCCCGCTGTGCGCCGTCCTGGCCGAGCGCGGCATCACCCTCCCGACCCCCATCCAGGCGGCCACGCTGCCGGACTCCCTCGCCGGCCGCGACGTCCTCGGCCGGGGCCGCACCGGCTCCGGCAAGACGTACGCCTTCCTGCTGCCCCTCGTCGCGAAGCTCGCGGCGTCCGGCTCGCGCCGCCCCGGACGCCCCCGCGCCCTGGTGCTGGCCCCGACCCGCGAACTCGTCGCCCAGATCGACGAGGCCCTGGCGCCCCTGGCGGCCACGGCCGGCCTGACGACGCGCACCGTCTTCGGCGGCGTCAACCAGAACCCCCAGGTCGCGGCGCTGCGCCGCGGCGTCGACGTGGTCCTGGCCTGCCCCGGACGCCTCGAGGACCTCATCCAGCAGGGCCACGTCAGCCTGGACGCCGTCGAGATCACCGTGCTCGACGAGGCCGACCACATGGCCGACCTCGGCTTCCTGCCCGCCGTCAAGCGGCTGCTCGACAAGACGCCCGCCCGCGGCCAGCGCCTGCTCTTCTCGGCGACGCTCGACGAGGCGGTCCACGGCCTCGTGAAGCGCTACCTGCACGCCCCCGTCGTGCACGAGGCGGACGCCGTCGAGGCCCCCGTCGAGTCGATGACCCACCACGTCCTGCACGTGGACGCCGACGCGCGGCTCGACGTGCTCGTCGACCTGGCCGCCGCCCCCGGGCGCACCGTCGTCTTCACCCGCACCAAGCACGGGGCGAAGAAGCTGAGCCGCCAGCTCAACGCCGCCGGCGTGCCCGCCGTCGAGTTGCACGGCAACCTCAGCCAGAACGCCCGCGTGCGCACCATGGAGGCCTTCCACTGCGGCGCCGCCGGCACCCTGGTGGCCACCGACATCGCGGCCCGCGGCATCCACGTCGACGATGTCGCCCTGGTCGTCCACGCCGACCCGCCGGCCGAGCACAAGGCCTACCTGCACCGCTCCGGGCGCACCGCCCGGGCCGGCGCGGCCGGCACCGTCGTCACCCTGATGCTCGACTCCCAGCGCGCCGACGTCCGCGACCTCACCCGCAAGGCCGGCATCAAGCCCACCCTCACCCGGGTGCAGGCGGGTCACCGGCTGCTGCGCGAGATCGCGCCCGGCGAGCGCAGCTTCCCCGGGGCCTACGTCCCGGCCGTCGCCGCCGAGCCCCAGCCCGTCAAGCGGCAGGGTTCCGGCCGGACGCCTGCGGTGCGGTCGGCGTCCCCTGCGACGAAGGCGCGGTCGGCGTCCCCTGCGACGAAGGCGCGATCGGCGTCCCCTGCGACGTCGGCGTCCGGACATTCGTCGGCGCGGTTCTCGGCGTCCGCCGGAGCGCGCAGCCGCCGCGGCCGCTGACCGCCGCGGCCGCTGACCCCCGCGGCCGCTGACCCCCGCGCGGCGTCCCCTGGCCGGGAGGCTATGCTGTCGCCCAGACAGGGGAGCGCCGCGGGGCGCTGAGAGTGCGGTGAACCGCAGACCCTCGAACCTGATCCGGTTCGCACCGGCGTAGGGAGTCGAGTTCTCCTCGGCGCAGGCCGAGCCCTCCTTGGATCGGAGGAGCCATGCACACCATCACCAAGTCGGGCCTCGTCGCCCTGGCCGCGGGCGCGGCGCTCGTGCTCGCGGCCTGCGGGTCGCCGGCGGCGAGCACGACCCCGGCCACCACGGGGGGCGCAGCATCGGCGTCCACCCCCGCCGGCGGCGCGGTCACCGTGCTGACCCACGACTCGTTCGCGCTGTCCGACGACGTCCTCGCCACCTTCCAGGCGCAGACCGGCTACCAACTCAAGCTGATCAAGCAGGGTGACGGCGGTTCGCTGGTCAACCAACTGGTGCTCACGAAGGATGCCCCGCTGGGCGACGCCGTCTTCGGCATCGACAACACCTTCGCGGGCCGGGCCCTCAGCGCGGGCGTCCTGACGCCCTACGCGTCGCCCAAGCTGCCGGCGGACTCAGCCGACCTGGCGACGGACGCCGGCGGCGCCCTCACCCCGACCGACTTCGGCGACGTGTGCGTCAACGCCGACAAGGCCTGGTTCGCGGCCAAGAAGCTGGCCGTCCCGGCCACCCTGGACGACCTGGCCAAGCCCGAGTACAAGGACCTGCTCGTCGTCGAGGACGCCGCGTCCTCGACGCCCGGGCTGGCGTTCCTGGTGGGCACCGTGGGCGCGAAGACCCCGTCCGGCTACCTCGGCTACTGGGCCACGTTGAAGGCCAACGGCGTCAAGGTCGTCAAGGACTGGAGCGCCGCCTATTACACCGAGTTCTCCGGGGGCGGCAAGGGCGGCACCCGGCCGCTGGTGGTGTCGTACGCGTCGTCGCCGGCCGCCACGGTGACCTCCGACGGCAAGGACTCCACGACGGTGGCGCTGCCCGAGACGTGCTTCCGGCAGGTCGAGTACGCCGCCGTCATCAAGGGCGCCAAGAACGAGGCGGGCGCCAAGGCGTTCGTCGACTGGATGCTGTCGGAGAAGGTCCAGGCCGACATCCCCGGCCAGATGTACATGTACCCGGCCGTGAAGTCCACGAAACTGCCCGCCGAGTGGACGACGTTCGCGCCGGTTCCCAGCAAGCCCTTCGCCGTCCCCGCCGCGGACATCGCCGCGAACCGGGACGCCTGGATCAAGGCGTGGTCGGCCCAGGTCATTGGCTGATCCGGTTCCGGCCCGTCCGGTGCCGGCCTGTCCGGCCCCGGGCCGGGCGGGCTGGGCGCTGGCGTGGGTGCTGGCGACGCTGATCCCGGTGGCGTTCCTGGCGGTCTTCTTCGCCTGGCCCGCCGCGGCGCTCATCGCGCGGGGCTTCGTCGAGGACGGCCGGCCCACCCTCGACGGCTTCACCGCGGTCTTCGCCGAGCCCCGCACCTGGCGCATCCTGCGCCAGACGCTCGCCCAGGCCGCCTGGGGCACCGCGCTGTCGGTGCTGCTCGGCGTCCCGGGGGCGTACGTGCTGTACAAGACCCGGTTCCCGGGCCGCGGGGTGCTGCGGGCGCTGGCCACGATCCCGTTCGTGCTGCCGACGGTGGTCGTGGGCGTCGCGTTCAAGACGCTGTTCAACGCCACCGGCCCGCTGGGCTTCCTCGGCCTCGACGAGACGTTCGCCGTCATCGTCGCGGCCCTGGTGTTCTTCAACTACTCGGTCATCGTGCGCACCGTCGGCGGGCTGTGGGCCGGCCTGGACCCGCGGCTGGGGGAGGCCGCGCGGGTGCTGGGGGCGTCCCCGCTGCGGGTGCTGGCGACGGTGACGCTGCCTGCCCTCGCCCCCGCCATCGCCTCGGGCGCCGCGATCGTCTTCCTGTTCTGCGCCGGCGCCTACGGCACGGTGATGATCCTGGGCGGCGTCCGGTTCGGCACCATCGAGACCGAGATCTGGTACCAGACCACCCAACTGCTCGACCTGCGCGCCGCCGCCGCGCTGGCCATCGTCCAGTTGGCGTTCGTGTCGCTGGCGCTGTGGGTGTCGAACCGGCTGCAGCAGCGGGCCGCCGTCCAGCGGTTGCGGTCGGACGCCTCGTCCGAGCAGCCCTTCCGGTGGCGGCGCGACTGGCTGCCGGGGCTGATCACGGGCGCCGTGCTGGTGGGCCTGCTGGCGCTGCCGCTGGCCAACCTGGTCGTCCGCTCGTTCTGGACGCCCGACGGGCTGGGGACCCGCAACTACGCCTTGCTGTTCACCGTCGAGGGCACCGACCTGCACGCCCCCGTCTGGCAGGCCGTGGTGACGTCGCTGACCCTCGCCGCGCAGGCCAGCGCCCTGGCCGTGACCCTCGGCGTCCTGGTGAGCCTCGTGTTGTCGCGGCGTCCGCGGCACCGGGTCCTGCAGGGCCTGCTGGGCCTGCTCGACTCGGTGTTCATGCTGCCGCTGGGGGTGTCGGCGGTCACGGTCGGGTTCGGGTTCCTCATCACGTTGAACCGGCCGCCGCTCGACCTGCGCTCGTCGCCGGTCCTGATCCCGATCGCTCAGGCCCTGGTGGCGCTGCCCCTGGTGGTGCGCTCCCTGCTGCCGGTGCTGCGCGCCATCGACCCGCGCCAGCGCGAGGCGGCCGCGACGCTGGGCGCCGGCCCGGGGAGGGTGCTCGCGACCGTCGACCTGCCCTACGCGGGGCGGGGCCTCGGCCTGGCCGTGGGGTTCGCCCTGGCCACCAGCCTCGGCGAGTTCGGCGCCACGTCGTTCCTGGCCCGGCCGGACGCCCCCACGCTGCCGGTCGTGATCTACCGGCTCATCGGCCGCCCCGGCGGCGACAACTACGGCATGGCGATGGCGGCCGCGGTGATCCTGGCCGTCGTGACCGGCACGGTGATGGCGCTGGCCGAGCGGCTGCGCCCGAAGGAGGCGACCGGATGGTGACGGGGCTGACGGTGACGGACGCCGTCGTGCACTACACGACGGCCTCGGGGCCGGTGACGGCGGTCGACCACGTCGACCTCGCCGTCGCGCCCGGGGAGATCGTGGCCCTGCTGGGGGCGTCCGGCTCGGGCAAGTCGTCGCTACTGCGGGCGATCGCCGGACTGGAGCCGCTGGCGTCCGGCCGGATCGCCTGGGACGGCCGCGACCTCGCCGCGGTCCCGGTGCACCGGCGCGGCTTCGGCATGATGTTCCAGGACGCCCAACTGTTCCCGACGATGAACGTCGCCGCCAACGTCGCCTACGGCCTGCACGGACGCCCGCCCGCCGAGCGGCTGGCCCGCGTCACCGAACTGCTGGACCTCGTGGGCCTGCCCGGCCACGAGCGCCGCCGCGTCACCGAGTTGTCCGGCGGGCAGGCGCAACGCGTGGCCCTGGCCCGGTCGCTGGCGCCGCAGCCGCGGCTGCTGCTGCTGGACGAGCCCCTGTCGGCCCTGGACCGGGCGCTGCGCGAGCGGCTGGTCGACGACCTGTCGGTGGTGCTGCGGGCGACCCGCACGACCGCGGTCTACGTGACCCACGACCAGGACGAGGCGTTCACCCTCGCCGACCGGGTGGCGGTGCTGGCCGAGGGGCGCGTGCTGGCGGACGCGGCGTCCGACGATCTGTGGCGGCACCCGCCCACCGAACAGGTCGCGGCCTTCCTGGGCTACGGGCCCTTCCTGGACGCCGCCACGGCCGCCCGCCTCGGGCTGGGGGGCGTTCCGGCCGCGCGGCTCGTGGGTTTGGGGCTCGGCGGGCTGGTCCTCGATCCCGCCGGCGCCCCGGTGGCCGTCGACGGGCAGCGCCGGCAACGCGGCAAGGTCGAGGTGGCGGTGACCCTGCCGGACGGGCAGCGGGCCACGGTGGTCGCGGACACGATGCTGGCCGAGGGGACCGTCGGCGTCCGGATCGACCCGGACGCCGTGGTCGTCGTTCGCGGTCGAGGGCCCGGGGGCACTAGCGTCGGCCCATGATCGTGCGTCCCCTGCTCGCCCGCGCCTTCTGGGCCCTCTCGCGTTACCGGTTCGTGTCCGAGCCGCCGCCGGCGCGGTCGGCCGTGCTCATCGGGGCACCGCACACCTCGAACTGGGACCTCGCCTACATGCTGGCCATCACCTGGCGGCTCGGCCTGTCCCCGCGCTGGCTGGGCAAGCACACCCTGTTCAAGCGCCCGTTCGGCCCGCTCATGAAGGCGCTGGGCGGCATCCCGGTCGACCGGGCCCATCCGGGTCGGCTGGTCGACGAGTTGGTCGCGCTGGTGCGCGCCGACGAGCGGTTCATCCTGGTGGTGGCCCCGGAAGGCACCCGGGGGCGCCGCGAGTTCTGGAAGTCGGGTTTCTACCGCATCGCCCGCGACGCCGGCCTGCCCGTCGTGCTGGGCTACGTCGACTCGGCCACGAAGACGTCGGGGCTGGGGCCGACCGTCGACCTCACCGGCGACGTGACGGCCGACATGGACCGCGTGCGCGCCTTCTACGCCGACAAGCGCGGCGTCCACCCCGAGGCCTTCACCCTGCCGCGACTGCGGGAGGAAGGCCGCTGACCCGGACCGGTCACGACCCGTGCGGGTGCCGGTGGTGGGCGTCCGGATAGTGCTCGTGCGTGTGCGCCAGCGGATCGTGCGTGTGCTCGTGCACGTGCCCGTCGGTGCCTGACCCCTCGGGGACCGCCCCGTCGGGGTGGGGGTGGCGGTGGTGGGCGTCGTGGGTGTGCGCGTGCGTGTGCGTCAGCGGGGCGTGGACGTGGGCATGGGCGTGGCGCTCGGTCAGGTGCAGCCAGACGCCGAGGCCCATCAACGCCCCGGCCACCACCAGGGGCCAGGTGATCGGCTCGCCCAGCACGAGGGCGAGCGCGGCCCCGCAGAACGGCGCCACCGCGAAGTAGGCGCCGGCCCGGGCGGTGCCGACGTGGCGCAACCCCACGATGAACAGGGACAGGCTCACCCCGTAGGTCACGAACCCCAGCGCCAGCGCGGCGGCCACCAGCGGCGCCGGCGGCCACGGCGCGCCGAGCGCCAGGGCCAGCGCCAGGTTCACCGGCCCTGCCACGGCGCCCTTGACGGCCGCCAGCCAGGTCGCGTCGGCGAGGGCCACCTGGCGGGTCAGGTTGTTGTCGAGGCCCCAAGCCAGGCAGGCGCCGAGGACCGCGAGGCTCGGCCAGGGCCCGCCCAGCGCCGCCCCGGTGGGCACGCTCAACACCACGGCCCCGGCGACGATCGCCACCAGGCCGAGCAGCACGCGGCGGTCGACGTTCTCGCGGAACACCACCCAGGCGAGCACCGCGGTGAACACGCTCTCCGCGTTGAGCAGCAGGGACGCCCCCGACGCCGGCATCGACGCCAGCCCCCACATGAGCAGCACCGGTGCTGCGACGCCGCCGCACAGCACCGCTCCCGCCAGGGGCAGTCGGTCGGCGCGCGCGAGGGGGGCCGCAGGAGGCTCCAGGGCGGCGGGCCGCGCGCGCCGCAGCAGGCGCAGGAGGCCCAGCCCCAGCCCGGAACCGCAGTAGAGCAGGCCCGCCATGAGCCACGGGCTCACCTGCCCCAGGAGGAGTTTCGCCAGCGGCGTCCCCGCCCCGAACAGGACGGCGGCCAACAGCGCCGCTCGCACCCCGCGGTCGGCGAGTCCCCGCGCGCGCATGCTGGGCCCCGGGGTGGCGCGGCCGCCCGGATCAGCGCTCGCCGGCGGCCGGGTTCGGCCAGTCCACGAGCACAGCGGCCGCCGAGCCGGCCGCCATCGCCAGCGCGAGCGGCGTGTGCGCCCATCGGACGCCGCGGGCGCGCCTGCGCTCCCCGCGGGCGTAGAGGGCCTTCTCCCCCCACACGGTGGCGGCGGTGAGGGCGGTCGTCCCGCCGACGGCGAGGGCCGCCAGCGCCGGGACGGGCAGGTCGAGGGCGGGCCGGTCCTTGAGTGCCGCGGCCTGCGGGAACACCTGGGGGATCCGGGTGGCGCCGAGGGCGGTCACGCCGAGTAGCCCGACCTTGACGGCGGCGCGGGCCGGCCGGCTGCGGACCACGTCCGGCAGCGCGTACCAGGCGAGCACGGTCAGGCCGGTGATGCCGGCGAACAGCGGGCGGTCGGTGCGGGAGTCGGCGGACGACATGGGGCTCCTCCTCAGGGTTTTCCGGCCACGCTACCCGGATCCCGAAGCGGAGGACCGACGGGCAGGTTAGTTCGGCGGCCGAGATCGACGCCCGGCACCTGCCGCGCCTGTCGTCGCCGGTATGATCGGGCGGCGGCAGAAGGCTTGACGCCACGTTCCGCGCCGCGAGGAGCACGATGACACCGCCCGACCGCCTGCCCGTCTCGACGCACGAGTTGTCCCGGGTGTGCCGGGGGGACCACGAGGATCCCCACGCGATCCTGGGGCCCCACGGGTGGGGCGGTCGGGTCACACTGCGGGTGCTCGACCGGCGCGCCGCCGGCGTGGTCGCCCGCGGCCCCTGGGGCCAGACCCGCCTCGAACGGGAGTTCCTCGACGTGTGGGTGGGCGTCCTGCCCGGCCCCGGCGTCCCCCGCTACGAACTGCTGGTGGAACACCGCGACGAGACCGTGGTGCTCGAGGATCCCTACCGCTTCGCCCCCACGCTGGGGGCCCTCGACCTGCACCTGATCAGCGAGGGTCGCCACGAGCGGGCCTGGACCGTGCTGGGGGCGCACGTGCGGGCCTGCGACGGCGTGCCCGGCACCGCCTTCGCGGTGTGGGCGCCCGGGGCCCGCGGCGTCCGGGTGGCGCCGGCGTCGGGGCCGCGGCGGGCGCCCGAGTTGCCGCTGCGCCGGCTGGGCGCCTCCGGCGTCTGGGAACTCTTCGTGCCCGGGGTGGGGACGGGTCTGCGCTACCAGTACGAGGTCCTGGGGGCGGACGGGGTGTGGCGGGACAAGGCCGACCCCTTCGCCACGCGCGCCGATACGGCCCCGGCGGCGCACTCGATCGTCCACGAGTCCGGCCACGTCTGGGGCGACGGGGCCTGGATGGCGGAGCGGGTGGGGCGGCGCCCCGCGGCGTCCCCGCTGTCGATCTACGAACTGCACGTGGGATCCTGGCGGCGCGGCCTGGGGTGGGACGAACTGGCCGACACCCTGCCCGGCTACCTGACCGACCTGGGGTTCACCCACGTCGAGTTGATGCCGGTCATGCAGCACCCCTTCGAGGGCTCGTGGGGCTACCAGGTCACCTCCTACTACGCGCCCGACTCGCGGCGCGGCGACCCGGACGGGCTGCGGCGCCTCATCGACCGGCTGCACCGGGCGGGCATCGGGGTGATCCTGGACTGGGTGCCGGCGCACTTCGCGGTCGACCCGTGGTCCCTGTCCCGGTTCGACGGCACCCCGCTCTACGAGGATCCCGAGCATTGGCGCGGCTGGCATCCCGAATGGCAGACCTACATCTTCAATTTCGGACGCCCCGAGGTGCGCAACTTCCTGTACGCCAACGCCCTGTACTGGCTTCAGGAGTTCCACGCGGACGGGCTGCGGGTCGACGCGGTCAGCTCGATGATCTACCTCGACTACGCCCGCCCCTACGGCGGGTGGTTCCCGAACCGGTACGGCGGCAACGAGAACCTGGAGGCCGTCCGGTTCCTGCAGGAGCTGACCGCCACGGCGGAGCGCCGGGCGCCGGGCACGGTCACGATCGCCGAGGAGTCCACCGCCTGGCCGGGCATCACCGCCTCGACGGGCGACTGGGGGCTGGGCTTCGGCCTCAAGTGGAACATGGGCTGGATGCACGACACCCTCGATTACCTGGCCCGGGACCCGCACGACCGGCACTGGCATCGCGACGCGCTCCGGCACACGTGGGACTACGCCTGGTCGGAGCGGTACGTCCTGCCGCTGAGCCACGACGAGGTGGTGCACGGCAAGCGCTCGTTGTGGGCCAAGATGCCGGGGGACGCCGACGCGAAGTTCGCCGGCCTGCGCGCCTACCTCGCCTTCATGTGGGCCTACCCCGGCAAGAAACTGCTGTTCATGGGCGACGAGTTCGCCCAGCCCCACGAGTGGGACGCGCGCGCCGAACTCGACTGGGGGCTGCTCGACCGGCCGGGGAACGCGGGGGTGCACGCCCTGGTCCGCGACCTGAACCGCGGCTACCGGGCCACGCCGGCCCTGTGGGCGCGCGACGACGATCCGGACGCCTGCACCCCGCTCGACCCGGGGCCGGACGCGCCGTGCGTGTTCGCGTTCCTGCGCGAGGGGCCGGACGCCGCGTCGCTCGTCTGCGTGACGAACTTCGGGCCGTCCGCCGACGCCGTCGAACTCGTCGTCCCCGTCGGCGGCGACTGGCGGATCGTGCTGGACACCAGCGCGGGGGACGGCGCGGCCGGGGGAGCGTCCGCCCTCCGCGTGCTTGGGGCCGCCCCGTCCGACGTGCCGCAGACAGTGTTGCGGGTCACGGTTCCGGCGCTCGCCACGCTCTGGGTGCGGGGCGTCAGCGCAGCTGCAGGGTCGTGAGGCACGTCGGGTCGCTCGCGCCCGTGCTGACGGGGGTGGTCGCCGTCTTCCCGTCGTAGGTGACGGTCAGGGTCGCGCGGAGGTCGCGGGGCAGCCAGAGGCCCGCGAAGCCGTTGGGGTGTGTGGTGACGTCCCGGTCGACCAGGGTGGCGCCCGCGGCGTCCGTGATCGTGACGTGGACGGTCTTGCCGGCGAGTTCGCCCTTGCAGGTGGCCAGGTTGTGGTTGAAGCAGTCGTGGGTGGTGGTCAGGTACGGGGCGATGGACAGGTAGAACGTGTCGCGGGGGATCGGCAGGCTGGTCTGGCCCTGCTGGTCGCTGAGCACCAGCTCGCCCGGGCGGACGGAGCCGACGGGGCCCGCGGTGCGGTCGTCCTCGCTCGCGTCGAGCCGCTCGATCACCTGCTGCACGGAGAGCCCTTGCAGGTCGTGCCGGGCCAGGACGTCGGACGCGGGGGTGCTGGCGCCGGGCGCGCTGGCGCAGCCGGCGAGCAGCAGGCCGGCGAGCAGCGTGGACGCGGCGAGGGTGCGGTTCATGGTGACTCCTGGGATGGTCGGTCGTGAGGTCGGTGACGGGCTGTCAGGCATACCGGAGAGTGGTCATCATGCCCAGTTCTGCGTGGTAGATGTTGTGGCAGTGGAGCATCCAGGCGCCGGGGTTGTCGGCCTGCAGGTCGGCCGCGACGGTACGCACGGGTAGCACGAGGACGGTGTCCTTGCGCAGCCCGCCGCTGTCGGGCAACGACCACGTGTGGCCGTGGACGTGCATGGGGTGGGTCATCATCGTCATGTTGGTCATGCGCAGCCTCAGTCGCTGGCCCTGCCGCACCTGCAGGGGGGTGTCCTCGCCGAAGCGCCGGCCGTTGATCCCCCACGCGGTGGGTGACATCTGCCCGTTGAGTTGCACGTCGAGCACCGCGTCCGGCTCGCGGGTGGGGAGGCGGGCGGGTTCGGCCGCCGCCAGCCGCGTCCCGTCGTCGGCGCCCGCGTCCAACTCGGGGACGAGCACGCCCGGGGTGGGGGCGGTGCCGGACGCGGTGCGGACCAGCGCCCAGGCGGTCCCGTTCTTCCCCTCGGGTCTGGCCACGAGCGGGAACACGCCGTCACCCAGGGTGGCGAGCACGTCGTAGCGTTCGCCCATGCCGATGAGGAAAGACCTGACCTGGGTGGGGGCCACCGGGTAGCCGTCGGTGTGGGTGATCGTCAGCACGTGCCCACCCAGTGCGACCCGGAAGATGGTGTCCGCGCCCGCGTTGATGATCCTGATCCGGACGCGCTCGCCGCGCCTGCCGTCGAACGTGGCCGGCGCCGCGGGCACGCGCCCGTTGATCAGGTAGTGGGGGTAGTCGATGTCGCCGGCGTCCCCCAGCGGGGAGCCCATCGAGCCGTGGCCCATCCCTGACGGGCCACCCATCATCCCCCCGGGGTTCATCCCCTGGCTCACCGTGCCGCCCTGGTTCTGGAACGCCGCCAGGATCTCGTCGGGGCTCTTGCCGATGCCGTCGGTCCAGTCGTCGAGGACCACGATCCATTCGGTGTCATAGCCGCCCGGCTCGTTCGGATCCTCGATGACCAGCGGCGCGTACAGCCCGCGGTCGAGCTGGACCCCCGAGTGCGGGTGGAAGAAGTAGGTGCCCGGGTCGGGGGCGGTGAACTCGTAGAGGTGGCGCTGACCGGGTTCGATGGGGTCCTGGGTCACCCCGGGGACGCCGTCGGCGGCGTTCTGCAGCCGGATCCCGTGCCAGTGCACGCTCGTCGACGCGGGTAGCCGGTTGTCGACCGTGACCCGCAGCAGGTCGCCGGCGGTCGCACGCAGCACCTCGCGGCCGAGTGTCTCGTGGTACGCCCAGGTGGACGCCGTCGGCCCGCCCAGGTCGAGGGTCACCGGTCGCGGGGTCAGGGTGGCGGCCACCACGGCGCGGCCCGCGGCGGGCCCGAGCGGGGCCTGGGATGGCAGCGGCGCGCTCGGCGACGGCGAGCCCGCCGGGCCGGGGGCGCACCCGGCCAGCAGGGAACTGCCGGCCAGGCCCAGGCCGCCGAGCAGCAGGGTGCGCCGCGAGAACGGTGTCATGCCCTTCAGAGTGCCGCTGCGGGCCCGGCGATCCGTCGTCGATTCTCTGAAGTTTCGCTGAAGGTCGCCCCTCGGTGGCGCCGGCGGTCGCGTCAGCCCGGGACGGGCAGCCGCACCACGAACTCCGCCCCGCGGCCGGGACCGTCGCTGGCCGCCGTCAGCGTGCCCCCGTGGGCGGCGACGACGGCCCGGCTGATCGTGAGGCCCACGCCCGTGCCGGCGCCCTGATCGTGGCGGCGGGTGCCGCCGCGGTAGAAGCGCTCGAACACGTGGGGCAGGTCGGCGGCCGCGATGCCGGCGCCCTTGTCGCGCACCCCGATCCGTACGGCGTCGGACGCCGCGGCGCACCACACCCGCACCGCGCGGCCGCTCGGCGTGTGCTGGAGCGCGTTGCGCAGCAGGTTGTCGAGGACCTGGCCGATCCGGACCGGGTCGACCTCCAGTACGGCGTCGGGCCACGGGTCGGCGACCACCAACCGGACGCCGGCGGCCTCGGCCGGCCCGGTGGCGGTGGCGACGGCCGAAGCGATCAGATCGCCGACCGGCACCGGCCGCCGGGCGAGGACCAGGCGGCCCTCCTCGGCCGCGGACACCTCCCGCAGGTCGGTCGCGAGCCGGGCCAACCGGACCGTCTGGGCACGCAGCGTCGCCGTCGTGGTCAGGTCCGCCGGCACCACCCGGTCGTCGATGCCCTCCAGCAGCAGGTCGATCGCCGCCAGCGGCGTCCGCATCTCGTGGGCCAGGTCGGTCAGCAGCCGACGCCGGGTCGCCTCGGTGTCGGCGAGCCGGGACGCCATGGCGTTGAAGCTGGACGCCACCCGTTCGAGTTCCCGGTCCGCCCGCGGCAGGACCACCGGCGTCCCGTAGTCGCCGGCCGCGACCCGCTCCGTGCCCGCGGCGAGGGCCGTGACGGCGTCCCCGAGGCGGCGGCTCAGCCAGACGCTGGCGGCCAGGGCGCCGGCCACCGCGATCGTCAAACCGGCCGCCAGCGCCGTGAGACCCGCCGACGCGAACGCCGCCTCGCCGTGGGCCACCAGGTCGGTGTCGGCGTTGCCGGCGAGCAGCAGGTGCTGGTGGAACACGGACGGGCCGACCACCACCCCCACCGCCACGACGGTGAGGGCCATCGCCAGCACCACCAGCACCTGCGCCACCAGCAGCCGCCGCGCCAGGGACAGCGGCGGCCAGCCGCTCATGCGCCCGGCCCCATCCGGTACCCGACCCCGCGGACCGTCAGGATGAAGCGCGGACGCCCCGGGTCGTCGCCCAGCTTTCGACGGACGTGACCCACGTGCACGTCCACCAGGTGTTCGTCCCCGACCCAGTCGGCTCCCCACACTGCGTCCACGAGTTGCCGGCGGGTGAAGGCCAGCCGCGGACGGGCGGCCAAGGCGTCCAACACGTCGAACTCGGTCCGCGTCAGGTCCACGGCCGCCCCGTCGAGGAACACCTCGCGGCCGGCGGGGTCGATCGTCAGCGCCCCGAACACCCGCCGTGCGGGAGCGGCCTCCAGGCCCGGCCCGCCCGTGCGCGGACGCCGCAGCAGCACCTGGACCCGGGCCACCAACTCGCGCGCGCTGAACGGCTTGGTGACGTAATCGTCCGCGCCGACCGACAGCCCGACCAGCAGGTCGACCTCGTCGTCGCGGGCCGTGAGCATCACGACGTAGCAGTCGCTGAACGTGCGCACCCGGCGGCACACCTCGACGCCATCCAGGCCGGGCAACCCCAGGTCGAGCACCATGACGTCGGGCGACCAGTCCTGCGCGAGCGCCACGGCCTCCAGGCCGTCGCCGACCGACCGGGTCTCGAAACCCGCTCGGTCGAGGTAGGCCGTCACCACGCCGGCCAGCACCGGCTCGTCGTCCACCACGAGCACCCGGGCGACCCGGCTCGACGTCTGCACCCCGCCAGTGTGACGGCCGGCGCAAGGCGGGCGACCCGCGGAACGGGAAAGCCGCCCCGGCTTCGGCTGTTTCGCCTTGCCGGAGCGGCTGTCCGCTGGTCGGGGTGACAGGATTTGAACTGCTCACCTAAGGCATTCCGAGTCTCGATCCGACTAGGCGTTTGAGCTGCCTGGCTACCAAATTGAGCCCACTTGTGCCTCGTTATGCGGCGCCGGGTCGTAGACGGCGGTGAACGCGGTGATGGTGTCGTCGGTGGTCGAGAGCACCACGGCGGATCGGACGGCCCTCAGGGCTTGTCCGAGCAGCACCTGAGCGTGTTCCTGGTTGGGGGTGACTCGCTCGAGCCTGCCTTGGGTGAGGAGGCGGTCGATGTGGGCGCGGCCCTGCTCCCATCTGGTGACGGACATGGGCTACGAGGCTCCTTGGGTCGGGTGGAGGCGGTCGATGAGGGCGATGAGGGGACGCCCCCGGACTGTGGTGATGAACGGGTCGGTGCCGGAGAGCCAGGTGCCACGGTCGATGAGGGTGGCGTTGACCGGTCGGCGGAGTGCTGCGGACGCGGTCTCGGCGAGTTCGTAGAGATCCGCTCGGGACGTGTCGCCGACGACGAGTAGGTCGATGTCGGCGGGTGGTTGTCCGGGCGTGCCCATGGCCCGAGCTGCCCAGGAGCCGTAGATAGCGGCGTAGTCGACGCCACCCAGGTCGGCGAGTTGTTGCCGCAGCACATGGGCTGGTCCGAAGGTCACTGCCAGCAGCGCGGTGAGTGGCTGGGTGGCGGGGTTGCCGGGGTTGGGCGTGATGAGGCGCGTCCGGCCTTGGCGCCGTTCGAGGACGAAGCCGGTGGCGCTGAGTCGGTCCACCTCCCGCAGGACGGTGGTTTCGGGAACCTCGGTGGCGCGGGCGATGTCGGCGATGCTGTGTTCGCCGGGGGTGAGGAAGATCCACGCAAGCACGTCGCCCTGCGCGCGGGATCGAAGCAGGGGTAGCAGAGCCGGCGCCTCAACCTTCATAAACCGGAGCTTATCACCCGGATAATGCAGGACGCAGGGCCCGCACCAGACCAGGGGGGCAGCACCCCATGCCGGCGTGACAGGGTGCGCAGAAGCCTGCACAAGATGGCGGCGCTGAGGTGCGGTGAGGATGCACGACGCCGAAAGCCGCCCCGGCTTCGGCTGTTTCACCTTGCCAGAGCGGCTGTCCGCTGGTCGGGGTGACAGGATTTGAACCTGCGGCCTCTTCGTCCCGAACGAAGCGCGCTACCAAGCTGCGCCACACCCCGATGGCCCCGGTTGCCCGCGGGCCGTTGTGGAGTCTAGCCCACATCCGCCGCCGAAACCTATTCGGGTCGGGCGGTGAGCGTCAGTAGCGTGGCCTCCGGCGGGCACGCGAACCGGAACGGCGCATAGGGCGACATGCCGACGCCGGCGGACACGTGCACCCACACGGACGCCCCGTCGGCCGTCTCGTGGCGGTGCAGCCCTTTGGCGTAGCGGGGAGGCAGGTCGCAGTTCGCGGTCAGCGCCCCGTACCCGGGCACGCACACCTGGCCGCCGTGCGTGTGCCCGGCGAACACCAGTCGGACGCCGTCGCGCGCCATGGCGTCCAGCACCCGCGAGTACGGCGCGTGCGTGACGCCCAGCGGCACGGTGTCGGACGCCGCCGGCCCGGCCACAGCGGCGTAGTCGTCCCGGGACTCGTGGGCGTCCCCCGTGCCCCGCAGCTCCAGGCGCCGGCCGCGGACCTCGACGACCCGCCGGTGGTTGTTGAGGTCCACCCACCCCCGGGACGCCAGCGTGCCCCGCAGTTCTTCGGGCCGCAGCGCGGTCGGGTCCGCTTCGGCGGCGGTGGTCGTCCACAGGTAGGCGAGCGGGTTGCGGATGCTGGGCCCGTGGAAGTCGTTCGACCCGAACACGAAGGCGCCCGGCAGCCCGAGCAGGTCTCCCAGGCTGTCGCGGAGCGCACCCGCGGCGTCCGCCTCGGACAGGTGGTCACCGGTGTCGATCACCAGGTCCGGGGCGAGGTCGGCCAGGGACGCCAGGAAGGCCCGCTTGCGTCCCTGCCGGGCCAGCAGGTGCAGGTCGGACAGGTGCAGCACCCGCAGGGGCGGCGCGCCGGCGTCCAACACCGGGACGGACACGCGGCGGACGCGGTAGGCGAACGCCTCGACGAACGTCCCGTAGCCCACGCAGGCGGCGCCCACCCCGAGGGTCAGCGCGGCGGCGCTCGTGAGGACGCCGAGGGTCACGGCACCTTCGGGTTGCCAGGCTTCGTGGGGGTGGCTGTGGTGGCCGGCTTCGTGGTGGCCGGTTGCGTCGGCGGCGGCGCGGTGGTGGTGGTCGCCGGCGGCGCGGTGGTGGTCGCCGGTTGCGTCGCGGTCGTCTTGGTGGTCGCCGGCGCCCGCGTCGTGGTGGTGCGGCGGGCGGGGGGCCGCGTGGTCTCCTGGACGGGTTGGTTCGCGTTCTCCGCGGTGGCGCCGATGCCGCGGCTCATCATGATGGAGCTGACGTCGGCGTTCGTCTCCGCGCCGGCGTAGGGCGAGTTCGGCGGCGTGACGAACTTGGTCTTCGGCAGCAGGGGCAGCACCTTCATGAGCGCCGGTTTCAGCACCGAGCCGCCGGCCTCCGTGCCGGACTGCCCGCGCAGGGTGTAGCCGGAGTTGGTGCCGTACGAGTCGAAGGTGTTCATCCCCGTGCCGTTCGACACCCGGATGTCGGCGCCGTGGACCGTCAGCCCGGTGATGGGCGGCAGCTTCGCGGGATCCGGCCGGTTGGCCTTCGCGTCGGGATGCTTGGGGTCGACGGTCAGGATCGCCGAGCCCACGATGTCGGGCGTGTAGGCGTTGGCGAGGATCGTCGGTGCGTTCGTCTGCGTGCCCGTCTTACCCGACAGCAGGTACCCGGGGATGATCGCCTTCTCGGCGGTGCCCTCCACGCTGTACGGCCCGTGCAGGATGTCGTTGACCCGGTCCGCCACCTCGGGGGCGATCGCCTGGGTGCAGTTGGCGCTCGGCACCGCGTAGCTGCGTCCCTTGCCGTCCGAGATGCCCTTGAGGATGATCGGGTCGCACCGGACGCCCCGCGCGGCCAGCGTCGCGTACGACGAGGCCAGCGAGAGCGGCGTCACGGACGTGTTGCCGAGGGTGAAGGTGGGCTTCTCGGCGTCGACGTAGTCGTTGACGTTGATGGCCGAGATCAGCTTGCCGTCCGGCCTGATGCCGGTGACCAGGTTGGCGCCGTCGGCCCGCTTGAGGCCGAGCGCCTCCGCCGCCTTGACGACGTCGCAGACCCCCACCTCCTTTTCCAATTGGGCGAAGAACGTGTTCGAGCTGTAGGCGGCGCCCTGGTACATGTTCCAGGAGCCGCTCTGAGCGGTTTCGGGGGACCACGACGTGGACAACACGGCGGTGCTGTTGGGGGCGCAGCCCTTGAAGTCGGTGCCCCGTGGGAACGTGATGACACTCGGGGAGTCGATGGTGAAGTTGAGCGGGTCGAGGCCCTTCATGACGGCCGCGGTCAGCGTGAACGCCTTGAACGTCGAGCCGCCCTCGCTGCCGCCCTTGCCGTTGAAGTCGTTGGCCACCGAGTAGTTCTTGTAGGTCTCGCCCTTGGCCACGTCGGCGCCCATGACGTACTTGCTCTGGGCCATCGCCTTGATGAGCCCGGTGCCCGGCTGGATCATGTTGAGGATCCCGTCGACCGGATCGGTGGGGGCGACGAGGTTGGTCACGGCCTCCTGGGCGGCGTCCTGGAAGCGGGGGTCGATCTCGGTGTAGATCGTCAGGCCGGCCTGGTTCAGGGTGTTGCGGCGCGTCTGGCGGTCGGCCCCCAGGCTGCTGGTCTGCTGGGTGAGGACTTGCTCGACGTAGTCGCACAGATGCGGGTAGGGGCTGTTGACGCAGCCCTTCGGGTCGATCTTCTGCACCTTGGTCTTGTCGAACTGGAACGTCTTGGCCGAGGCCGCCTCGGCGTCGGTGATGATCTTGAGTTCCGCCAGCCGGTCGAGCACGTTACGCATGCGCTCGTGGGCGGCCGCCGGGTTCGCCACCGGGTTGGTCGTGACCGGGTTGCGGACGATGCCCGCGAGCATGGCCGCCTGGGGCAGCGACAGGTCTTTCGCCGCCACGCCGAAGAAGTGCTGCGCGGCGGCCTCGACGCCGTAGGTGCGGTCACCGAAGAACGCGATGTTGAGGTAGCGCTCCAGGATCTGGTCTTTCGTGAGTTGCTTCTCCAGGGCCACCGCGTAACGCAACTCGAGCACCTTGCGCGAGACCGTCCTGCTGTACGCGGACTCCACCGCCTCGACGTCGTTGCGGGCGGCCGCGTCGTAGAGGAGGGCCAGCTTGACGTACTGCTGGGTCAGCGTCGATCCGCCCTGCATGTTGCCGCTCGAGGTGCGGACGAGGGCCCGGATGGTGCCCCGGAGGTCGAGGGGGCCGTGGTCGTAGAAGCGCGAGTCCTCGATGGCCACTTGGGCCTGCCGCATGATCGGGGCGATCTCGTCGATGGGGACGTTCTTGCGGTACTGGTCGTAGAAGGTGGTGAGCACCTTGCCGTCGGCCATCAGCACCTTGGAACCCTCGGCCGGCGGGCCGACCTTCAGTTCCTCCGGCAGCGTGTTCAGGGCGTTCGCGACCGCCTTGCCACTCTCCGCGGCGATGCCGGCGGCGGGCACGAAGAGTCCCGCGCTGAGCAGCCCCCCCAGCACGCTCACCACGAGGAACATGAGCGCCGAGTAGAGCCGACGGCCGAGAGTGGGCACACGCATGAATTCAAGAGTACGCGGTGCCGGCCGAGAACCCACGCCGGCACCCCTCCCGATCGCCGCCGGGCGGGCCGCGGGCCGCCTCGGCCGCAGCCCGCAGCGCGGGCATCTTCACCAGCGTGGCACGCCGGGCACCCCGATGGTCCAGGCTTGTGTGACCGTTACCGAGCAGTTACCCTTGCCAGAGCGGCCGGATTCGACGAATTGAGTCCGCCACATGGTCGGAAAGGTCTGGCGCATGGTTGCGGGTAACGACGACTGGACGATGGTGGCCAAGTGCCGCGGCATGCAGGATCAGTTGTTTCCCGAGGGTGCCGATCAAAAACGCGCCCGTGCCGTCTGCCTGGGCTGCACCGTCCGGTCCGAATGCCTGGCCGAGGCCCTCGACAACCGCATCGAGTGGGGCGTCTGGGGGGGCATGACCGAGCGCGAACGCCGTCAGCTCCTCCGCCAGCGCACCGACATCTCCTCGTGGAGCTCCGTCCTCTGCCGCAAGCCGAGCTGAGGCGGGCCGCACCGGCGGCGTCCGACTGAAGTACCCGTCCGCCGCACCCGTTACGCTGGCGCCCATGACCACGTGGGAGTACGTGACGGTTCCCGTCCTGACGCATGCGACGAAGCAGATCCTGGATTCCTGGGGTGTCGACGGGTGGGAGTTGGTGCAGGTCGTTCCCGGCCCCAACCCCGAACACCTCGTCGCGTACCTCAAGCGACCGATCGAACGAGGAGCAGACCGATGAGTGATGAAATCCAGGCGGGCACGCCGTCCGAGCAGTTGGCCAAGCTCGGCCTCGAGTTGCCGGCCGTGGCCGTGCCGCTCGCGGCCTACGTGCCGGCCCTGCGGGTGGGCGACCAGGTGTGGACGTCCGGGCAGCTGCCCGTGCGCGCCGGCAAGCCGCTGTACGTGGGCAAGGTCGGCGGGGCGGTGACGCCGGAGCAGGGCGTCGAGTGCGCGCGGCAGTGCGCGCTGAACGCGCTGGCCGCAGCCGCGGGGGTCGCGGGGGGCCTCGACAACATCAAGCGGATCGTGAAGCTCGTCGTGTTCGTCGCCAGCGACCCGGCGTTCACCGGTCAGCCCGCGGTGGCCAACGGGGCCAGCGAACTGATGGGGGCGATTTTCGGCGAGGCCGGCGCGCACGTCCGGTCGGCCTTCGGCGTGGCGGTCCTGCCGCTCGACGTCCCCGTCGAGATGGAACTCGTCGTCGAGGTCTGATGACGGTGGGCGCGGCGTCGGCTGAGCGGGCCCGGCAGATGGACGCCGTCCTGGCCGAGTGGTACCCCGACGCGCACTGCGAGTTGGACTTTCGGACGCCGCTGCAGTTGTTGGTGGCGACGATCCTGTCCGCGCAGTCGACGGACCGGGGCGTCAACCTCGTCACGCCGCGCCTGTTCGCCCGCTACCCGGACGCCGCCGCGCTCGCCGGCGCGGACCGGGGCGAGCTCGAGCAGCTCATCCACTCCACCGGGTTCTTCCGGGCCAAGGCCGACCATCTCCTGCGGATGAGCGCGAAACTCGTCGCCGACTTCGGGGGCGAGGTGCCGCGCACCCTCGACGCGCTGGTGACCCTGCCCGGCGTGGGCCGCAAGACGGCCAACGTCGTGCTGGGCAACGCGTTCGGGGTGCCCGGGCTCTCGACCGACACGCACTTCCTGCGCCTCGCGCGCCGGTTCGGCTGGACGGCCGCGACCAAGCCCGAGGCGGTCGAGGCCGAGGTCGGCGCCCTGTTCCCGCCCGAGCAGTGGGTGGACCTGTCGCACCGCCTCATCTGGCACGGCCGCCGACGCTGCCACGCCAAGAAGCCCGCCTGCGGCGCCTGCGCGCTCGCCCCGCTGTGCCCCAGCTACGGGCTCGGCCCCACCGATCCGGCCGAGGCCGCCGCGTTGGTCAAGGAGCCGGCGTGACCCGGCGGCGTCCGGCCCTGGTGGGCGCGTTGGTCGGGGTCGTCGCGGCAGCGAGCGTCCTCGCCGGCTGCGCCCCCGGCGGGGCGGGCGGGGCGGCGTCCGGCCCCGGGACGGTGACCGCGTCGGCGAACCCGAACACCCCCGGCCTGATCGCCGCGCGGCAGGCGGCGGGGCTGCCCGACTGCGAGCCGCCGGCCGCCGCCGCCGAACCCGCCCGCTACGGGCTGCCCGACGTCGTCCTGCCGTGCCTGGGGTCCGACCGCTCGGTCAACCTGGCCCACCTGCGGGGGCGTCCCGTGGTGATCAACCTGTGGGCCGAGTGGTGCCCGCCGTGCCGCGAGGAGGCGCCGGCCTTCGCCGCGTTCGCGCGCCGCTCCGGCGGTGCGGTGTCGGTGCTGGGGATCGACTATACCGATCCGCGGCCCGACCTGGCCGTCGTCTTCGCCCGCGACGCGGGCTGGGCGTACCCCCACCTGGTCGACTCGGCCGGGGTGCTGCGGAGCCGCCTGGCCGTCCCCGGCATCCCGGTCACCCTCGTCGTCGCCCCGGACGGGCGCATCGTCTACCGGAAGACCGGACCGGTGGCGTCCGCCGACGAACTCGCCGGGATCGTCAAGCAGCATCTGGGGGTGACGGTATGACCGCTCGGCTCGACCCCGTCCCGGCGGCGCTCGGCCGGCTGCGCGCCGCCCTGGCGTCGCCCGAGGCGTCCGCCCTGTTCGACGGGGACCGGGCGCCGTTCGGCACCCTGCGCCGGGCAGCCGTCCTCGCCGTGTTCTGGTCCGAGAGCGGGGCCGCGGCGTCCGAGGCCGGGGACGCCGCGGGGCTGCGCCTGGTGGCGATCGAGAAGGCGGCGCACCTGCGCCGGCACGCCGGGCAGATCGCGTTCCCCGGCGGCCGGATGGAGGACGGGGAGTCCGCGATCGAGGCCGCCCTGCGCGAGGCCGAGGAGGAGGTGGGACTCGCCCCCGACAGCGTGCTGACCCTCGGGGAACTCCCGCCGGCGAGCGTGATGGCGTCCGGCTTCGACGTCCACTCGGTCGTGGGCTGGTGGCGCACGCCGACCTCGCTCGTGCCCGTCGACGTCGGCGAGGTCGCGGCTGTGCACCAACTCTCGGTGCCGCGGCTCATCGACCCTGCGAACCGGGCCACCTGGGTGCACCCCTCCGGGTTCAGCGGGCCCGTGTTCCTGCTCGACGACCTGTTCGTGTGGGGGCTGACCGCCCACCTCATCAGCGCCCTGCTCGACCTGGCCGGGTGGTCGCAACCCTGGGACGCCGCCCGTCGCCTCGAGATTCCGACGCGGTTCTTCCGCGGTCGTCACTCCTGAGTTGCGGGCGGGGGCGTCCTTCGGCAGGATCGATCCATGGATGCCCCGTGGTGGAAGAGTGCCGTCGTCTATCAGATCTACCCGCGTTCGTTCGCCGACAGCGACGGCGACGGGGTCGGTGACCTGAGGGGCATCATCGACCACCTCGACCACGTCGCCGGCCTCGGCGTGGACGTACTGTGGCTGTCGCCGGTCTACCGCTCGCCGATGGACGACATGGGCTACGACATCTCCGACTACGACGACGTCGACCCGCTCTTCGGGTCGCTGGCCGACATGGACGAGCTCATCGCGGCCGCCCATGCGCGCGGCCTCAAGCTCGTGATGGACCTGGTCGTCAACCACACCTCCGACGAGCACGCCTGGTTCCAGGAGTCGCGCGATCCGGCGTCCGACAAGCGCGACTGGTACCTGTGGGCGCCGCCGCGCGCAGGCTTCGAGCCGGGCACGCCCGGGGCCGAGCCGACGAACTGGGGGTCGTTCTTCGGCGGCTCGGCGTGGCAGTACGACGAACGGTCGGGGGAGTACTACCTGCACCTGTTCAGTCGCAAGCAGCCCGACCTCAACTGGGAGAACCCCGACGTGCGGGCCGCCGTGTACGCGATGATGCGGCGCTGGGTCGAGCGCGGCGTGGACGGCTTCCGGATGGACGTCATCAACCTGATCTCGAAGACCTACCCGCTGACCGACGGGGCCGTCGCGCCCGGCGAGACGCTGAGCTTCGACGTGCAGCAGGTGATCGACGGCCCCCGGCTGGTCGAATTCATCGAGGAGATGAACCGCGAGGTGGGGCTGAGTGAGCGGCAGTTGTTCACGGTGGGCGAGATGGTGTTCGTCGACGTGGACCACGCCCGGGAGTACACCAGTGCCGCGCACGGCCGGCTGAACATGGTGTTCACCTTCGAGCACATGAGCCTCGACCAGGACGGGCCCGACAAGTTCCAGTACCGGCGGGTGCGCCTGCCCGACCTCAAGCGCAACCTCGCGCTCTGGCAGGAGGGCCTGGCCGACGACGGCTGGAACTCGCTCTACTGGGACAACCACGACCAGCCGCGGGCGGTGTCCCGGTTCGGGGACGACTCGCCCGCGCACCGGGTCGCCTCCGCCAAGACGCTCGCGACCGTGCTGCACCTGCACCGCGGGACGCCGTTCGTCTACCAGGGCGAGGAACTGGGCATGACGAACGCGGGGCTCACCCGCATCGAGGACTATCGCGACATCGAGGCCATCAACTACTACGCCGAGGCGGTGGCGCGCGGCGCCGACCCGGAGGCCGTGCTCGCCGGGCTGCGGCACCGCAGCCGCGACAACGCTCGGACGCCGATGTGCTGGTCCGACGGGCCCATGGCCGGTTTCACGACCGGGACGCCGTGGCTGCCCGTCAACGGCAACTTCCGGGCGATCAACGCGGCCGACCAGGTGGCCGACGCGGCGTCCGTCTACGCCCACTACCGGGCGCTCATCGGGCTGCGGCACGAGAACGAGGTGGTCCGGGACGGCCGGTTCGAGCTGCTGCTGCCCGACGACGAGCGCCTCTGGGCCTTCACCCGCCGCCTCGGCCCGGACGGCCTCCTGGTCATCGCCAACATGACGTCGGACGTCGTCGGGGTGCCCATCGAGGACCTGCCGGCGTTGGACACCGCCCGGCTGCTCCTGACGTCGCGGCCCGACGCCCTCGACGACCTGCAGACCCTGGAGCCCTGGGAGTCGCGCGTCTACGCGGTGCGCTTCTGAACCTCGGACGCCGGCCCGCGGCCGAGCCGCGGGCCGGTCGGGGGCTCAGGCGTCGTCGCCGGAGTCGGCGAGCCGGCGCGGGCCGGAGTAGACGGTGACGATCTGGCCGGTCGCGGCGTCCTGCGTGATGACCTTCTTGCCGCGGGACGCGATCAGGCGCACCTTCGCCAGCCCGCTGCCGACGGCGTTCGAGAGGACGTCGACGGCCTTCTCGCCCTCCGCGATGGCGGCCTGCGGCGTCTTGAGCTTCTTCACGTTCGCGATCCCGATCAGGGCGAGGATGGCGGCGAGGACCAGGTAGACGCCGGCCGCGCACAGGAAGCCGAGCGCGAACGCAGCGATGGGCCCGAAGTTGCCCCAGAACAGGTGGGTGAAGGCGAAGCCCAGGCTGAGCAGGAGCACGTTCACCGCGATGAGGGCGAAGACGCCGGCCCCGGCGAGCAGCCCGGCGCCCAGGCCGGCCTTCTTCGCCCCCGGGACCACCTCGGCCTTGGCCAACTCGATCTCACCGCGGACGATGGTGCGGATGTCGGCGCTGATCTGCTGGATCGCGGCTTCGATGTCGGCCATGGGTGACTCCTCGCGTGTGGCTCCGTTCATGCTAGCGGCGTTCAGAGCGTGATCGGCAGCCCGTCGTCGGGCAGGGCCAGCCCGGACGTGAACTCGCTGTGGTCCACCCACGCCCGCCAGCCCACGACCCGGTAGGGCAGCAGCAGCGGCTCCGGGACCCGGGCCGAGGATTCGTACAGCGCGGACACCTCCGCGAGCAGGTCGCTGCGCCGGTCCTCGGGGAGTTCGGGGAACCGGCGCGCGACCATCTCGAGCAGCGCCGGCCGCCCGATCGGCGCCCACAGCCGGAATTCGCGCCGGTCGACGGTGGGGAAGTGGGGGGCGCCGGCCAGGGCGTCCACCGACGAGGAGCCGTAGTCGCCCGTCATCGCCTGCGGATCGACCGTGCGCATCAGGGCCACCAGTCGGCGCACCCACGGCACGGAGTCGTCGCGGATCGTGTACGACAGGGCGAGGTGCCCGCCGGGCTTGAGCACCCGAGCCAGTTCGGGTAGCACGAGGGCGGGGTCGAGCGCGTGGAACGACTGGTTGATGAGCACCACGTCGAACGCGCAGGGCACGAAGGGCAGCTTCGCCGCGTCGGCCACCGTCGGCAACGCGCGTGGGGCTCGGGCGAGCATGCGGCGCACCCCGGAGGGGTCCGGATCGTTGGCGGTCAGCCGGTCGCCGCGATCCGCCAGCATGCGCAGCAGCGGGCCGCACGTCCGGCCCAGCGCCAGCACCTGGGCACCCCGGTCGCCGATCATCCAGTCGAGGGCGGTCGCGGGGAAGGTCGACTGGGGGAGCGCGGTCATGGCCGTCATGGTAGGTGAGCGGCGTCGCGATCCCGGCCGGTGGCCTCGGACCGGCCGTGACACGGCGCGCCCATTGTGGGGGCGTGACCCAGCCAGCACCGCACCTTCTGTTCACCGCGCTCGAGCCCATCTCGGACGCCGTCCTCGCCGCCGCGGCGGCGCTCGGCGTCCGGGTCGAGGTGGTGGACGAGCCCGCCGAGTGCCTGGCCCGCTGGCCGGACGCCGCGGCCGTGCTCGTCGGGGAGGACCAGGCCGCAGCGCTGGCGTCCACCGGGCCGCGGGAGCGGCGCTCGGTCTACCTGGTCGGTTTCGGGGCGGCGGAGTTGGGGCGGTGGTCGGTGCCGCTGGGGGGCCAGGTCATCGTGCTGCCCGAGGGGCTGGCCGCCCTGACCGCGGTGCTCTCGGAGCAGCGGGGCGCCGGCGCGCCGGTGATCGGGGTGGTGGGCGGCAGCGGCGGCGTCGGTGCGTCCACGCTGGCCGCCGGCCTGGCTCTGGCCGCCACCCGGCGGGGGCGGACGGCGGCGCTCGTCGACCTGGACCCCTGGGGCGGCGGACTCGACCTGCTGCTGGGCGCGGAGCGCACCCCTGGCTGGCGCTGGCAGGACCTCCTGGGGGCGCGGGGGGAGGTGACCGACATCCGGCGGTTCCTCCCGCAGGTCGACGGGCTGACGCTGGTGGCGATGGGCCGTCCGCGCGCGGGCGAGCCGCCGGCGGAGCCGCCCTCGCCCGAGTCGGTGCGGGCCGTGCTGGGGTCGTTGTCCCGGCACCACGACCTGGTCATGGTGGACGCCGGCCGAGGGCGGGTCGGGCCGGGACGGGCCGCGCTGTCGTCCTGCCGGGGGGTCGTGGTGCTGGCGGGGGCGACGGTGCGGGCCGTGGCGGCCGCCGCTTCGGGCGTGCCGGCCCTGGAGGGCGGGGAACTGCGCCTGGTGGTGCGGACGTCGGCGGTGAGCCGGGTGGCGGCCGAGACGGTGGGCCAGGCGCTGGGGCTGCCGGTGGCCGGCGTCCTGCCCGACGACCGGGGACTGGCCCGATCGGCCGACGAGGGCGATCCGCCCGGGCTCACGGGGCGGGGGAGGTGGGCCCGGGCGGTGGCCCGCCTGCTGGACGGGCTGGACCGCCTGGAGGGGCGGGACGGCCGTGGTTGACCTCGAGCGGGTGCGGGACCGCCTGGGGGCGCGGGGCGTGGGCGCCACGCCGTCCTCGGTGGCCGAGGCGTTGGAGTGGCTGGGGTACGTCGTCAGCGATGCGGGAGTGCTGGCGACGCTCGAACGACTCCGGCGGGAGAGTCGCGGCGCCGGCCCGCTGGACGACCTGCTGCGCGAGCCCGGTGTCACCGATGTCGTGGTCAACGGACCGGAGGCGGTGTTCGTCGACCGGGGCGCCGGGCTCGAGCCGGTGCCGCTGCGGTTCGCTTCGGACGAGGAGGTGCGGCGGTTGGCGGTCCGGTTGGCCGCCCAGGTCGGGCGCCGCCTGGACGACGGGCACCCGTTCGTGGACGCGCGGCTCCCGGACGGCACCCGGGTGCACGCGGTGCTCGGCTGCCTGGCGGACACGGGCACGTGCCTGTCGCTCCGGGTGCCGTCGCGCGCCCGCCTGTCGCTCGCGGACTGGGTGGCGAACGGGTCCTTGTCGGATGCCGGTCGCGACCTGCTGGCGGGTCTGGTGGGGCGCCGCCGCGCCTACCTGGTGTCCGGGGGCACCGGATCGGGCAAGACGACGCTGCTGGCGTCCCTGCTGGGGCAGGTGCCCGCCCGGGAGCGGTTGGTGATCGTGGAGGACTCGCGGGAACTCGCCCCCAACCACCCGCACTGCGTGCGCCTGGAGGCCCGCCCGGCGAACGCCGAGGGGATGGGGCAGGTCACGTTGACCGACCTCGTCCGGCAGGCACTGCGCATGAGGCCGGACCGGCTCATCGTCGGCGAGGTCCGGGGCGCGGAGTTGGCCGACCTCCTGGCCGCCCTCAACACCGGGCACGAGGGTGGGTGCGGCACGGTGCACGCCAACGGGGTCGAGGCGGTGCCCGCCCGCCTGGAGGCACTGGGGGCCCTCGGCGGCCTCGGGCGGCACGCGGTGCACGCCCAGGCCATCGCCGCGCTGGACGCCGTCGTGCAGGTGCGCCGCGAACGCGGCGCCGGACGGCGGTTCGTCGCCGAGATCGCGACCCTCGACGCGGGGCCGGAGGGCCTCGCGCAGGTCCAGCAGGCCGCCACCTTCGACGAGTCCGGACGCCTCACGCGCGGCCCGGGTTTCCGGCGCCTCGAACGGCTGGTCGCCTGATGACGCCGCTGACGGCCGCGCTGGCTGCGGCGCTCGCGGTGCTGGCCGGCTGGGACGACGGGCCGGCGCGGGTGACCCGCCGGTTGCTTCCCGCGCCGCCACCGCGGGGGCCGAGTCGGTTCCCGCGGGCCCGGTGGCTGGGGCCCGGGGCGGTGGGGCTGCTGTTCGTGGCGGCGGCGTCCGGCGGGCGCCTGCTGGCGCTGGCGGTCGTCGTCCTGATCGGGGCCGGGACGGCCGCCGATCTGACCGGCAGGTCCCGGGGGCGGCGGCGGGCCGCCGAGACGGCCGCGGAGGTGGTGCGGGCCGGCGAGGGCCTGGCGGGCCTGCTGCGGACGGGGGCGATCCCGGCGACCGCGTTGGCGACGCTGGCGGCTGATCATCCCGTCTTGCAGGAGGCCGCGGCGGCCCAGGCCGTGGGCGGCGATGCGGCGACGACCCTGCGGCGGTGCGCCGAGGGGCCGGGGCGCGCGGGGCTGGCGGACCTGGCCGCCGCCTGGGAGGTCTCGGCCCGGACCGGCGCCTCGTTGGGGGCGGCCGTGGAGGCCATCTCGGACGAGTTGGCGCGGCGGCAGGAGATCGAGTCCACGGTGGCCGTGGAGTTGGCGGCGAGCCGGGCCGCCGGCCGCCTGATGGCGGCGCTGCCCGTCGTCGGGGTGCTGCTGGGTTACGCCCTCGGCGGCGACCCCGTGGGTTTCCTGCTGACCAGCCCGGCGGGTTGGGTGTGCCTGGTGGCGGCCACGGCGTTGGCCTCCGCGGGGCTCGTGTGGACGGACCGGCTCGCGGAGCGGGCCCGACGATGAACGGAGAACGACATGCACACGGTGATCCCGGCCCTCCTGGCGGCGGTCGCCGCCTGGCTGGCGGTGGGCGACGACCGGCTGACCCGGCTCCACCCGGCACGGGCGCGGCCGGCGGCGCCCGCCGCGCCGGGCGAGTGGCTGCGCCGCCACGTGGGCTCCCGGCGGGCAGTGGCCCGGGGATCGGCCTTGGTGGCCCAGTTACCGGCCGTCTGCGATCTGCTGGCCGTGTGCGTGCGGGCCGGACGCCCCACGCGCGGCGCGCTCCGCGTCGTCGCCGATGTGAGCGCCGAGCCGACCCGCGGCGTCCTGCTGGGGGTGTGGAACCAGATCGACCTCGGTGTGCCGGAGACGCGGGCATGGGCGTCGCTGGCCGACGTGCCCGGCTACCGGGACTTCGCCCGCGACGTGGCCCGTGCCGTCGGCAGCGGTGCGGCCCTGGCGGATCTCCTCCGGGAGCGCAGCCGCGAGGCGCGCGCGGTCGCGGCGGCCGAGGCCCGCGCCCGGGCGCGCCGGGTGGCCGTGACGGGGGTGTTGCCGTTGGTGGTGTGCTACCTGCCCGCCTTCCTGCTGGTGGGGGTGGTGCCGATCTTCGGCGGGCTGCTCGCGCGACTGCTGGGCGGCTGAAGAAGTTATCCACAGATCCGGCTCCCGGTGACCGGAACGGGGCCCCGACACCCATCTTGAGGGCGCGCCGCGATGACCGGGGCGCCGAGGGAAAGGAAGACCACATGTCCGAGCAGAACCAGACCGTCGCCCCCTGCACCACCGCCGTGCGACTGGCCGATGCCGCCGTCGCCGCCCGGCCCCGCCGGGAGCGCGGCATGGTCACGATCGAGTACGCGGTGGGGGCCGTCATGGTGATCGCCCTCGTCGCGGCGATCATCGTGGCCATCAACCAGGGCTGGATGGGCGAGCTCTCGCAGGGGTTCGCGGGGTTCATCTTCGACCAGTTCAAGCGGGCGCTCCAACTGGGCTGACGCGGTGAGGGTGGGTGGGGCGAAAGCCCCGCCCACTCGTCCATCGGGCATCGAGAGGAGGAGGGGACATGGCCGGACGCCGGGAGGACGCCCGCGGCATGGTGACGGTCGAGTTGGCGCTGGTCAGCGTGTTGGTGGCGGGCGCACTCGGCTTCGGGGTCTGGGTGCTGGCGCAGCTGGTCGCCTACGACCTCTGCCAGATCACCGCCCACGAGGTCGCCCGGCAGGCGGCGCGCGGCGATCAGGCGGCGGTCGCGCGCGCCAGCGCCGACCGGCCCGCGGGCAGCACGGTGACGATCACGGACGCCGCGGGCGCCAGCACGGTCGTGGTGCGGTTCGAGCCGGCGCTGGCCGGTATCCGGGTGGCGAACCTGGAGGCGCGGGCGACGGTCCTCCACGAGGGGGCGTCGTGAGCCGGCGGGCGGCGTCCGGGAGGCGGAGGGGCCGCCGCGTGGAACGCGGCACGGCGACCCTTCTGGCGGCGGCGGGGTTGCTGGTGCTCGCCGCCCTGCTGGGGGTCGCCGTCGGGGGTCTGCTGCTGCAGATCGAGACGCACCGGGTCCAGGGGGCCGCCGACCTGGCGGCCCTGGCCGGCGCCCGGGCGAAGGCCTTCGGCACCGACGAGCCGTGCGCGGCGGCGGCGCGGGCGGCCGCGGCCGACGGCGTCCTTCTGGCCGACTGCGGCGCCGCCGGCGACGAACTGACCTTCGCCGTGACGGTGACGGTCAGCGGCGGCATCCCGGTGGCGGCGTTCGGCCGGTCCTGGGGCGAGGTGCGGGCCAGGGCGCACGCGGGCGTCCGGGGCTCGCCGTGAGCCCGTCAGCCCAGCGCGAGCAGCCGGGCCAGTTCGGCGGCGCCGCGCTTGTCGAGCGGGCTGTTGCCGCTGCCGCACGTGGGCGAGACGACGCAGGCCGGGCAACCGTCGGTGCAGCCGCAGGTGGTCAGCCGGTCGAGCACGGCGCGCCACCAGCGCTCGGCCTCCGCGAAGCCCTGGGCGGCGAACCCCGAGCCGCCGCGCACCCCGTCGTGGACGAAGACGGTGAGCCGCCCGGTGTCGGGGTGGGCGACGCTGGAGAGCCCGCCCACGTCCCACCGGTCGCAGGGCACGACGGCGGGCAACAGCCCGATCCCGGCGTGCTCGGCGGCGTGCACGGCGCCGGGCAGCTCCGCGGGCGTCAGGTCGAGGGCGTCGACGACGTCCGGCGGCAGCGTCCACCAGACCGCCTTCGTCACCATCGAGCGGGCGGGCAGGTCGAGCGGGGTGGAGTCCCACACCTGGCCGGTCTGGGCGTCCCGTCTCAGGTAGCCGGTGACCTGGCTGGACAACTCGACGGTGCCGTAGACCACCGTGCCGAGGCCGAGCGCCCGCGACCGGTCCACGGCGAGCACCCGCACGGTGCCCATGCTGAGGGGCTGGGTCACATACTCGGGGCCGGCCCGGACGGCGGTGGCGACCCGGTCCGTGGCGTCATAGTCCCTGATGAGCCAGGACTCGCCCTGGTGGACGTAGACCGCCTCCGGATGGAGGGTGTGGTCGGCGGCCGAGGGGTCCACGTGCCCGAGGACGCACCCGGTCTGCTCGTCGACCACCTCGCAGGCCTTGCCCTCCATCGACCGCAGGTCGATCGCATCGACGGCCCTGTGGGCGTGGGGCCAGAACCAGCCCGCCGGGCGTCGCCGCAGGGCGCCCTGCTCGGCCAGTCGTTCGGCGACCGGCACGGCCTGGTCGCCGAAGAACGCGGCGTCCTCGGGGGTGAGGGGCAGTTCCTGGGCGGCGGCCGCCAAGTGGGGGCCCAGCACGTAGGGGTTGTCGGGGTAGAGCACGGTCCGTTCGATCGGCCGCGTGAAGACCAGGTCGGGGTGCTCGACCAGGTAGGCGTCCAGGGGGTCCTCCCGGGCGAGCAGCACCGCGAGGGAGTCGCGCCCGGCCCGCCCGGCGCGGCCCACCTGCTGCCACAGCGCCGACACGGTGCCCGGGAACCCGACCGAGACGACGGCGTCCATGCCCGAGATGTCGACGCCCAACTCGAGGGCGTTGGTGCAGGCGACGCCCCGCAGTTGCCCGCTCTGCAGGCGGGCCTCCAGGGCGCGGCGGTCCTCGGCGAGGTAGCCGCCGCGGTAGGCGGCGATCGAGTCGGGGCAATCGGACCGTTCCCGGGCGCGCCGTGCGATCAGCTCGGCCTGCACGCGGGAGGTGGTGAAGGCGAGCGTCTGGCCGTGCCCGGCCAGGGTCGCCAGCAGGGCGGAGGCGTCCTCGGTGAGGGTGGGGCTGGGCCGGCGCAGCACGAAGTCGAGGGCGGCGGCCGGCGAGGAGTCCGTGGCGACGAGCCGCACGTCGTCCAGCCCGGCGAGCGCGCGGCCGATGGCGTCGGCGTCCGCGATGGTGGCGGAGGCGAAGACGAACCGCGGGTCGGCGCCGTAGTGCCGGCACAGCCTCCGCAGTCGCCGCAGCACCATCGCGACGTGCGCCCCGAACACCCCACGGTAGCGGTGCGCCTCGTCGATCACGACGTAGCGCAGGCCGCCGAGGAAGCGGGCCCAGCGCCGGTGCTGCGGCAGGACGGAGCGGTGCAGCATGTCGGGGTTGCTGAGCACGTAGCCGGCGAACTCGCGCGCGAAGCGCCGCTCATCCTGCCCCGAGTCGCCGTCGAGCGTGGTCGCGCGCAGGTCCTGCAGGCCGAGGGCGCCGCAGGCCCGGAGTTGGTCGTGGGCCAGCGCCTTCGTGGGGGCCAGGTAGAGCGCGGTGTGCCGACCGGGGAGGCCCAGCCGGCCCCGCACCCCGCCGCCGGCCTCGGACGCCGGCCCGCCCACACGGCCCTCCAGGGCGGCGGCCAGGACGGGCAGCAGGTAGGCGAGCGTCTTGCCGGAGGCCGTGCCTGTGGCCAGCGCGACGTGGCCTCCGCCGAAGGCCGCCTCCGCGGCCTCGACCTGGTGGCGCCACGGCGCGTCGATGCCCTGCCCCGCCAGGGCGTGGCGGACCTGCGGGCTCACCCAGTCCGGCCAGGCGCCGTGCTCACCGGCGCGGGCAGGCCGGTGGAAGACGCAGGCGGTCGCCTCGTCGTCGGTCAGCCAGCCGGGCGGGGGCACTCAGAGACCGCCCGTCGGGTGCCGGGGGCCGTCGCCCGGGAACGGTTCGATCATGGGGCTCCTCTCCGGAAACCAGGGTGCCACGGCCCTCCGACAGTCCGGGCTCGGGAGGACGCGCGCCAGGCCCATGAGAGGGTGGGCGCATGCTCGCCGACGCCGACCTGGACCGCCTGCGCGACCGCCTTGAGGCCGCCGACTACACCCTCGATCCGGTGCTCGCCCGGCTGGGGGAGTCCGGCCGCGCCGGCCTGGGCCGCAACTCGACCATGCCCGCCCGCGACGCTTTGGGCGACCCCTTCGACCCGGGCGACGACGCCCAGGGGACGCTGATCCGGCTGTGGGTGCTCCAGGACGCCGTGCCCGCCGACCGCGTGGCGCACGCCCTGGGCGGCGACCTCGTCCGGGCGCTCGGTGCCGCCGGCCTGCTCGAGTCGGACGCCGCTGGTGCGGTCCGCGCGGTGGCCCCGCTCCGACCCTATGGCGCGGAGGCCGGTCCCCACTCCGCGGCGGTGGCCGGCTGGATCTGCCACGATCGCCTGCCGAACCTGGACGGCCAGTCCGGGCGGGTCCGGGCCGACCACGTGCTGGGGGGCTCGCCGGCGTCCACGACGCTGGCGCAGTTGACGATCCGGCGGCCGGTGGGGGCGGCCCTCGACCTGGGCACCGGGTGCGGCGTGCAGTCCCTGCACCTGGCCGGGCACGCGGGCCGCGTCGTCGCCACCGACCTCAACCCGCGGGCCCTCGCCCTGGCGCGGGTCTCGCTCCGCTTGTCCGGGGTGGACGCCGACCTGCGGCTCGGCTCCCTGTACGAGCCGGTGGCGGGGGAGCGCTTCGACCTGATCGTGTCGAACCCGCCCTACGTCATGGCGCCGCCGGCGCCCGCCGGGGAGCGGCTGACCTACCGGGAGGGGTCGCTGCCGGGGGACGACCTGGTGCGGCGGGTGGTCGTCGACGGCGCCCGGCACTTGGCCGCCGACGGCACGCTGCAGGTGCTGTGCAACTGGGCGGTCACGTCCGGTGAGCCGTGGGCCGATCGGCTGGCGGGCTGGCTCCGACCGACCGGCTGCGACGCGCTGGTGATCGAACGCGAACGCCTCGACCCCTACGAGTACGTCGAGATGTGGCTGGCCGACGCCGGCCTCGACCGCGCTCCCGACCACGCCCAGCGGTACCGCCACTGGCTCGACTACCTGGCCGGGCTCGGCGTCGTCGGGGTGGGCCTGGGGTGGATCTCGCTGCGCAACGCGGGCCGCGCGCACCCCGATCTGCGCCTCGAGCGCTGGCCGTTCGACGTCCACCAGCCGATCGGCGAGGCCTTCGCCGCGCAGCACCGGGCGGTCGATCTGGCCGAGCGCGCCGACGCGGCCCTGCTGGCGGCCCGGTGGCGGGTCCACCCGGGCGTCGTCCAGGAGACGCTGGGTCGTCCGGGGGCGGCGGATCCCGAGCACCTCGTGCTGCGCCAGTCGTTCGGGCTCGCCCGGGCCGTCGAGGCCGACACCGGGCTGGCCGCGCTGGTGGGGGCCTGCGACGGCGACCTCACGGCGTCCGAGATCATCGGGGCGATCGCCGTCCTGCTGGAGGTCGACGCCGACGCGCTGACCGCCGAGCTGACGCCGCGGCTGCGCCTGCTGGTGGCCGACGGCTACCTCACCGACTGATCAGTTGTAGTTCGACCGGTCGAACGTCAGGGACGACGACCGGGAGTCGCCGCCGGCCGTCTCCCAGCGCAGCTCGGTCGTGTCTCCCGGCTCGAAGGTGTCGATCGTGGCCGCCAGTTCACTGAGCGACGCGACCCCGGAGCCGCCGAGCCCGGTGATGACATCCCCGGCCTTCAGGCCGGCCTTCGCGGCCGCGGAGCCCGACGCCACCGTCTTGACGAGGACGCCGCTCGACGTGTTCGCCGCCGTGATGCCGAGCGACGGTTTGGGGCCGATGACGACCGTGCCCGACTCGTCGCCGGCGAGCACCTGGTCGACGACGGCGAGGGCGTCCGCGATGGGGACGGCGAACGCGGTCGCGTCGGTGACCCCGGAGGCGCCGGAGCCCGCGGTCGTCATGCCCAGCACCTCGCCGTCCGCGTCGAACAGCGGCCCCCCGGAGTCGCCGGGTTCGGCGTGGGCGTTCGTCTCGAGCATGCCGGACAGGGTCTCCTCCGGGTCGTCCGGGGACGCCCCCCGCACCCGGACGCTGCGTTCCCGGGCGACGATGCTGCCCGAGAAGGCGGTCAGGTATCCCTGGCCGCCGGCGTTCCCGGCCGCCACGACCCGGTCGCCGATCTCGACGGCGTCCCGGTCGCGGGTGATGGTCTCGAACCCGGACTGCTCCTCGATCTGCAGCAGCGCCACGTCGCGGCGGGCGTCCCGGCCGAGCAGTCGCGCGGTATACCGCCGCTCGGTGGCGGCGACGACGATCTCGACCGACGACGTCGAGCGCACCACGTGGTAGTTGGTCACGACCCGTCCGTCGGAACTGATGATCATGCCGGTGCCCGAACTCACGGCCGAGCCCGTGGACGCCTCGATCAGGACGATGCCGCGCTGCAGGTCGGCGGTGACGGGGACGGCGCCGTTGGTCGGCGTGGCGGTGGTCGGACGCCGCGACGGCGAGGGGGTGGACGGCCGCGTCGTGGGGCTGGGGAGCCCGGAGGGGGTGCGGGCCGTGCCCGGGGTGGCCGTGGGGCTCGGGTCCGGCTCCCAGGCGGCGCGCAGCGCGGGCAGGCCGCTGAGGGTGAAACCGTTGGCGAGCAGCGCCACTGTCACGCCCACGACCACGGACGCCAGCGGCAGCCGCCGCTGGGGCCGGGGGGTGGGGGGAAAGGTCATGGGGCCGCCTCGGTGTCCGTTGCGCGCCCAGCCTACCGACGCGGGCAACCGTCGGCCCCTCCACCCGCCCCGCGGCCGGCCCCCCACCCCACCCCGCCCCGTCACCCGGCCCACCTCTGGGTCCGCGGACGGACGTGGGGGTTCCCGTGTCGGTCGGCGCGGTTACACTCGCGGCGCGGGGCCCAGCCGTGCCCCCGACCCTCGAACCGCAGGAAGACCGCCGTGGCACCTCAGACCAAGCGCCGCCTCGTCATCGTCGAGTCGCCGACGAAAGCGCGCACCCTGCGGAGCGTGCTCGGCGGGGACTACGTGGTGGAGTCCAGCCGGGGTCACGTCCGCGACCTGCCCAGCGGGGCGTCCGAGGTGCCGGCGAAGTACAAGGGCGAGAAGTGGGCGCGCCTCGGCGTCGACGTCGACAACGGCTTCAAGCCGCTCTACGTGGTGACGGCCGACAAGAAGTCGACGATCCGCGACCTGAAGGCCAAGCTCGCCGAGGTCGACGAGTTGCTCCTGGCCTCCGACGACGATCGCGAGGGCGAGGCCATCTCCTGGCACCTGCTGCAGGAGTTGAAGCCCAAGATCCCCTACCGGCGCATGGTGTTCCACGAGATCACGCCCGAGGCGATCCGCGAGGCCGTGGCCAACCCGCGCGACCTCAACACCGACCTCGTCGACGCGCAGGAGACCCGGCGCATCCTCGACCGGCTCTACGGCTACGAGGTCAGCCCCGTCCTGTGGAAGAAGGTCATGCCGCGGCTCTCGGCGGGCCGGGTGCAGTCGGTGGCGACGCGGCTCGTCGTCGACCGCGAGCGCGAACGGATGGCGTTCCGCTCGGCGTCCTTCGCGGGCATCGACGCCACCCTCGACGCGGGGGCCGGCGCCGAGCCGCCGACGTTCGGCGCGAGCGTCACGTCGGCGTCCGGACGCCGCGTCGCCACCGGCCGCGACTTCGACTCCACGGGCCGGCTCAACGGCCGCAGCCTGCTGCACCTCGATCTGGCGGCGGCCGAGGTCCTGGCGGCGGCCCTCCGCGACTCCCGGTACGAGGTGGCCGGCGTCGAGGCGAAGCCGTACACGCGGCGTCCGTATGCGCCGTTCCGCACGACGACGCTGCAGCAGGACGCCGGCCGCAAGCTGGGCTTCAGTTCGGCGCGGACGATGTCGGTGGCGCAGGAACTCTACGAGGGCGGCTTCATCACCTACATGCGCACCGACTCGGTGACGCTGTCCGGCGCGGCGATCGCCGCCGCGCGGGCGCAGGTCGCCCAGTTGTACGGCGCCCAGTACCTGCCGGACCGCCCCCGCACCTACACCTCCAAGGTGAAGAGCGCCCAGGAGGCCCACGAGGCGATCCGGCCGGCCGGGGAGCACTTCCGGACGCCGGAGGAGACGGGGCTGCGCGGCGACCAGTACCGCCTGTACGACCTGGTCTGGAAGCGCACCCTGGCGTCGCAGATGAAGGACGCCGAGGGGCAGACCGTCTCGGTGCGGATCACCGCCACGCTGCCCGCCCCGGTCGAGGTCGTGGACGCCACGAGCGCCGCCCCGCTCACGGTCGCCGAGGCCGGCCTCAGCGCGTCCGGCCGGACCATCACGTTCCCCGGGTTCCTCAAGGCCTACGTCGAGATCTCCGACGACGGGGACGCCGACGACGCCCAGGCTCGCCTGCCCAAGCTCACCGCCGGGCAGCCCCTGACGGCGCTGGACGTGGTGGCGGCCGCCCGCGAGACCCGCCCGCCGGCGCGCTACACCGAGCCCTCCCTGGTGGCCAAGCTGGAGGAACTGGAGATCGGCCGTCCCTCCACGTACGCCTCGATCATCAAGACGATCACGTCGCGCGACTACGTGTTCAAGAAGGGCGCCGCCCTGGTGCCGACGTGGCTGGCGTTCGCGGTGACGCGCCTGCTGGAGGAGCACTTCACCAAGCTGGTCGACTACTCGTTCACCGCCGAGATGGACGACGTGCTCGATGACATCGCCCAGGGCAATGCCGCGCGCCTCGCGGTCCTCAACGACTTCTACTTCGGCCCGAACCAGGACGGCCAGGGCGTCGAGGACGCCCCCGCCGGCGGCCTGCACACCCTCGTCAACGGCCTGGGCGACATCGACGCGCGGGCCCTCTCCACGTTCCTGCCCGTCGGGGCGGGCGAGCAGGACGGCGTCGTCGTCCGGGTGGGGCGGTACGGCACCTACCTCGAGGACGCCGACGGCAACCGCGCCAACGTCGACGACGCCCTGCCGCCCGACGAACTGACCCTGGAGGTGGCGCGCGACCTGCTCGCCCACCCCACCGGAGCCGAGCGGGCGCTGGGCACCGACCCCGACACCGGCCACGCCGTCGTCGCCAAGAACGGCCGCTACGGCCCCTACGTCACCGAGGTGCTGCCCGAGGACGCCCCGAAGGGCGCCAAGCCGCGCACGGGCTCGCTGTTCGCGTCCATGGTGCTCGACGAGGTCACCCTCGAGGACGCCCTGCGGCTCATGGCGCTGCCGCGCGTCGTGGGCGCCGCGGCGGACGGGACGGAGATCACGGCCCAGAACGGCCGCTACGGGCCGTACCTGAAGAAGGGCACCGACTCGCGGTCGCTGGCGTCCGAGGGCCAGATCTTCTCGATCACGTTGGAGGAGGCCGAGCGGATCTACGCCGAGCCCAAGCAGCGCGGGCGCCGGGCCGGTGCGGCGGCGTCCCCGCCTCTGCGCGACCTCGGCGTCGACCCGGAGACGGGCAAGCCCGTCGTGGTGAAGGACGGCCGGTTCGGGCCCTACGTCACCGACGGCGAGACGAACGCCACGCTCCGCAAGGACGACCCGCTCGAAGACCTCACGATCTCGCGGGCGTCCGAGTTGCTCGCCGAGAAGCGGGCCAAGGGCCCCGCCCCCAAGCGGACGCCGACGCGCCGCACCACCGCCACCACCGCTCGCAAGGCGCCGGCGACCCGGGCCAAGCCGGCCGCCAAGACCGCCACGACGCGGGCGACCGGCCGGACGACGGCGCGGAAGCCCGCCACGCCGGAGTGACGATGAGCGGCCTGTTCGTGGTGTTCGAGGGCGGCGACGGCGTCGGCAAATCGCGGCAGACCGAATGGCTGGCGTCCTGGCTGATCGGGCAGGGGCTGGCGGTCGTGCGCACGTTCGAGCCCGGCGACTCGGACGCCGGCCGGCAGATCCGCCGGATCGTGCTCAGCCCCGAGACGGGCGCGCTGGCGCCCCGCGCCGAGGCGCTGCTCTACGCGGCCGACAAGGCGCAACACGTGGACGCCGTCGTGCGGCCCGCGCTGGCCCGCGGCGCCGTGGTCATCTCCGACCGGTACGTCGACTCCACGCTCGCCTACCAGGGGGCGGGGCGCGTCCTCGATCGGGACGAGGTGGAGTGGATCAACCGGTGGGCCACCGAGGACCTGCGCCCCGACCTGACCATCCTGATGGACCTGGATCCCCGCGAGGGGGTGGGGTCGCTGGCTGAACGCGATCGCATCGAGGCCGAGCCGGACGAGTTCCACGCGCGGGTGCGGGCCGGGTTCCTCGAACTCGCCGGCCGCGACCCCGACCATTACCTGGTGCTGGCCGCGCGGGACCCGAAGGAGGTCAACGTGGCCCGGATCCGGGCCCGGGTGGCCGCCCTCCTGGGACTGTCGGTGCCCCCGGGCACACTGGCCCCATGACCGTCGCCGACGCGCCCGGGGTGTGGGCGGATCTCGTGGGGCAGGACCGGGTCGTGGCCACCCTGCGGAACGCGGTCGCCGGCGGTCGGCACGCCATGACGCACGCCTGGCTCGTGGTCGGGCCGCCCGGGTCCGGCCGCTCGAACGCCGCCAAGGCCTTCGCGGCGGCCCTGCAGTGCCCCCAGGGCGGCTGCGGTCACTGCCAGACGTGTCGGACGGCCTTGTCGGGGGCGCATCCCGACGTCACCCTGGTGCGCACCGAGCAGTTGTCGATCGGGGTCGACGAGGTCCGCGACCTGGTGCGCCGGGCCGCGATGAGCCCCACGGTGGGGCGCTACCAGGTGCTCGTCGTCGAGGACGCCGACCGGATCACCGAGCGCGGCGCCGACGCCCTGCTCAAGGCCTTGGAGGAGCCCGCCCCTCGGACGGTATGGGTGCTCTGCGCCCCCACGGCGGACGACGTCATCGTGACCATCCGGTCCCGGACGCGGCGCGTCGAGTTGGCCACCCCCAGCGCCGAGGCGGTGGCCGACCTGCTCGTCCGCCGCGACGGCGTCGGCGAGGCCCTCGCGGCCTACGCGGCGCGCATCGCGCAGGGCCACATCGGCCGGGCCCGGGTCCTGGCCCGCGACGAGGGGGTGCGGCGGCGCCGGCAGGAGATCCTGGCGTTACCCAGCCGCCTCACCACGCTGGGCGCGTGCCTCACGGCCGCCGCCAACCTGGTGGCGGCCGCCACGGAGGAGGCGACCGCCGCCACCGTCGAGGTGGACGCCCGCGAGCGGGCCGAGTTGTCGGAGGCCCTCGGGATGGGCACCAAAGGCGCCCGGCCGCGCCACGCGGCGTCCGTGCTGAAGGAATTGGAGGACCAGCAGAAGGCCCGCGCCAAGCGGCTGCAGCGCGACGCCCTCGACCGGGTCCTGACGGAATTCACGGCCTACTACCGGGACGTCCTGGCGGTCCAGACGCGCGCGGGGGCGTCCCTGATCAACGCGGAGGTGCAGGCCGACATCGGGGTCCTGGCCGCCCGCACGACGCCGGAGGCCACGATCGGCCGCCTGGACGCGATCCTGCAGTGCCGCACCGCCCTCGAGACCAACGTCGCCCCCTTGCTCGCGCTGGAGTCGCTGATGATCTCGCTGCGCCTCTGAGGGCGGACCGCCGCCCGACGGGTGTCGCTGCCCGGCCCCACGGCCGCCGCCTGACAGCATGGGAGGCGAATCGACCCGGGAGGATCCATGGCCTTCAGCCTGTTCAAGAAGACCGAGGGCGCAGCCGCCCCGGCGCCGCGGCCCAGCACGGACGTGCCGGTCGTGAACGGCATCCTGGACGTGGAGCCGCTGCCCGTGGCGCCCGTCGTCCACGAACCGGACCCCGGGCTGCGGCTCGACGGGTTGGACGCCGCGGCCGCGGCCCTGAGCGGCGCGCGGCCCGCCGACGAGTCCGGTGACGAGTCCGGTGACGAGTCCGGCGACGAGTGGGCCGAGGCGGACGTCTGGGCCGAGGAGGACGACTGGGGTGCCGCCGGCGACTGGGCCGAGGAGCATCCCCAGCAGGATTCGGCCCCGCAGGCGGAGCCGGAGGCCGTCGCGGAGCCCGAACCCGAGCCCGTCGCGGAGCCCGTCGCGGAGCCCGAGCCCGTCGTGGACCCCGAGCCCGTCGTGGACCACGAGCCCGAGCCCGTCGCGGAGCCCGAACCCGAGCCCGAGCCCGTCCCGGTGGTCACCGCGGCACCGCCGGCCGCGGCGTCCGACCCGGTGTCGGCGGAGCAGGCCCGCCTGGAGCGGGAGCGGGCCGCCCGCCGCGAGGCCCGGCTGGCGGCGTTGGCGCCGGTGAAGGAGGACGACCCGCTGCAGCCCGCGCCCGAACCGGTCGCCGTTGAGCCCGTCGGGGCCCCGACGCACCGGTTCGCCGGCTCGCTCGGGCTGTTCGTGCTGCGCGCGGCGACCGCCGCGATCCTGTTCGTGCACGGCCTGACCGGCGTCCTCAATCCCCGGCCGGTGCTGGACGTCTGGACGAACACGGTCCTGCCCTACCCCCGCTACGTCGCCCTCGGCGTGAGTTGGCTGCAGCTGGTCCTGGCGTTGCTGCTGCTGTTCGGGCTCCTCACTCGGCTCAGCGGCCTGCTCCTGGCCGCCCTGATGGCGGCCACCCTGGCGTTCGTGATGTGGGGCTCGTGGAGCATCTTCGAGTCTGGCGGCACGGGCTTCCTCGGCGAGCAGGAGTTGCTGATGGCGGCGGTGGGGCTGGCGCTGCTGCTGCTCGGTGCGGGGGGCTGGAGCTTCGACCACCTGCTGCGCCGCAACCGGCAGCGGGAGGGACTCGGCGGCTGACGGGCCGCACCGTCGGCGTCCGGGCCGCGACCTAGACTGGCGGCCATGCGGCGGGTGATGGCGGTGGCGTTCGAGCCGCACGGCCGTCTGTACTACCTCGATCCCGGCGAGGGGCGGTATGCGGTCGGCGACCCGGTCCTGGTGCCCGCCGAGCACGGTCCCGAGGTGGCCCGGTGCGTGTGGGGGCCCACCGAGGTCGACTGGGACGAGGGTGAGCTGCCGGTCTGCGCCGGGCCCGCCGCCGACGCCGACCTGCGCCGGGACGCCGACAACCGGGGCTGGCGGGCCGAGATCCGGGCGGTGGCCGAGCGGCTGATCGCCGAGCACGCCCTGGCGATGGCGGTCGTCGGCGTCGACTTCGTCGACCGCAGCCCCGAGGCGGACCGGGTCGCCATCGTCTACTTCAAGGCCCCGCACCGCGTCGACTTCCGGCTGCTGCTGGGCGACCTGGCCCGGGCGTTGGCGTGCCGGATCGACCTGAGGCAGGTGGGCAGCCGGGACGCCGCGGCCATCGTCGGCGGCGTCGGCGCCTGCGGCCGGGAGTTCTGCTGCTGCGCGATGACGCCCCTGCTGGATCCGCTGCCGGGGCGGGTGACCCGGGAGCAGGAGGCGGCCAACCAGGCGTTGCAGTACGCCGGGGGCTGCGGACGCCTCAAGTGCTGCCTCGCCTACGAGCACCAGGCCTACCTCGATTTCCTGGCGGACGCCCCCCCGATCGGGTCGGTGGTGGCGACGCCCGCGGGGGAGGGCGTGGTGAGCGGGCACGCCGTGCCCGCCGACTCGGTCTGGGTGCGCACGGAGGACGGGTTGCGCGCCGTCGTGCTCGTGGACGCCCACCTGCTGCGCCCGCCCCCCGGGCAGCCGCGCGGCACGCGGCCGACCGGCCGGACCACGCCGCCCACCCCCCGCTCGCCCGCCGATCCGAACGATCCGCCCGTGCCCCGGCCGCCGGGCGAGTCCGGGCGACGCTCGGTGTTCCCGCTCCCGCGCCGGCGCGCACCGGAGGCGTGAGTGTCCCGCCGTGGGGCCCCGCTGGTCGTGCTGGGGCTCGCGCTCGCCGGGTGCGTCGCGGCGCCCGCGCCCTCCCCGGCGCCGGCGTCCGCGTCCGCACCGGGGGCGTCCCTCTACGCCCAGAGGGTCGCCTGGGTGCCCTGCGGCCGACTGGAGTGCGGCACGGTGGCGGTCCCGCTGGACCACGCCGACCCGGCCGGCGCGACGCTGACGCTGCCGCTGACCCGGGTCCGGGCCACGTCGACCCCCCGGCTGGGGACGCTCTTCGTCAACCCGGGCGGTCCCGGCGTCCGGGGGACGCTCTTCGCCCCGGCGTTCGACCGCACCGGCCTCGAGTCCTACGACATCGTGGGCTGGGACCCTCGCGGCGTGGCCGCGGGCGCCCGGGTCGCCTGCCTGGACGCCGCGGGTGCGGACCGGCTCGACGCGGTCGACCTCTCGCCGGACGACCCCGCCGAGGTGGCGGCCCTGCAGGAGGCGGCCGCCGGGTTCGCGCAGGCGTGCGCGGCCCACACCGACGCCGGACTGCTCGCCCACGTGTCGACACGTGAGACGGCCCTCGACCTGGACCTCCTGCGGGCCGCCGTCGGGGACGACCGGCTGACCTTCTACGGGGCGTCCTACGGCACGCTGATCGGGGCGTGGTACGCCGAACTCTTTCCGTCCCGGGTCGCCCGGATCGTGCTCGACGCGCCCGTGGACGTCACCGGCATCGAGGAGGTGTCGCAGGCCGCGGGGTTCGAGGCCGCGTTCCGCTCGTTCACCCGGTGGTGCGCCGGCCGGCCCGACTGCCCGTTCGGCGCCACCCCGGACGCCGTCGGTGCGGCCCTCCTGGGTTGGCTCTCCGGCCTGGACGCCGCCCCGCTGCCGGTGGGGGACCGGACGCTGACGCAGAGCCAGGCCGCGCTCGGCCTGGCCCGCTTCCTCTACGCGGGAGAGGCCGGCTGGCCACGGCTGCTGGCCGCGGCGACCGCGGCCCGGGCGGGCGACGGCGGACGGCTGCTGGCGGCGGCCGACGCGCTGAACGGGCGCAACGAGGACGGCAGCCGGGACGCGCTGCTCGCCGCCGGTGCCGCGATCCGGTGCGCCGACCGGCCGGCGCCGGGCACCGCGGAGGCGCTCGCCCGCTGGGAGCGGGAACGCGCCTCAGCGCCGTTCGGGGCCCTGCTCGGCCCGGACGTCGGCTGCACCGCCTGGCCCGTCGCGGCGGCACCCTGGGCGACCCCGCGGGCGGCCGGCGCGCCGCCCCTGCTCGTGGTGGGGGCGACGGGCGACCCGGCCACCCCCTTCGCCTGGGCGGAGCGGACGGCGGACACGCTGGCGTCCGGTGTGTTGCTCCGGGTCGAGAGCGGCGGGCACGTGTCCCACGGCGGCGCCTGCGTCGGCGAGGCGGTCCGGGACTACCTGCTCGAGGGGCGATCGCCGGCGGCGGGGGCGTCCTGCACCCCCTGAGGGGGGAGCGAGGGCTGCTGGAGCCACCTATCGGATTCGAACCGATGACCTACGCTTTACGAGAGCGTCGCTCTACCGACTGAGCTAAGGTGGCGCGGCCGTGCGGCCGGCATGACTATAGCGGATCGCGGGCGCATCCTCGAAAGCGTCCCGGCGGTGGCTGGCGCGTGGGGGCGGCTCCCGCCGGGGCCCGGTGGTTGAGAGTTTCCGCCGCGTGGGCCCCCGAAAGTCTCAAGTGAAGGTTCCTCAGGTTCGTGTCAGCATTTTCTCAGTGGTTGACTACTTCCTGAAGGCCGCGTCGCGCGAATGCAAGGCGACGCGCCGCTCGTCCACTGAGAAATCTGCACCGCCGACGGGGGCGGTGGAGGGAGGAACCATGTTCGCCAAGCTTGGACAACGCGTCGCCGGCATCGCCTTGGCGACGGCCACCGCCGGGGTCGCCGGCGTCATCGCCGCCTCCGGGGCCAACGCCTGGGACCCCAGCGTGTGGGACCGGGTCGCCTACTGCGAGTCCACCTGGCGCTGGGACGTCAACACCGGAAACGGCTACTACGGCGGTCTCCAGTTCAGCCACAGCACCTGGTCGGAGTTCGGCGGGCAGGTGTACGGCGCCGAGGCCCACCTGGCCAGCAAGGCCGAGCAGATCGCCATCGCGCGCCGCGTGCTCGCCGTTCAGGGGCCGGGCGCCTGGCCCGTGTGCTCGGTGAAGGCCGGTCTGACGAAGGACAACGGCGGCGCCGACCGGAACGCCATGCCCGTCGACGGCGCCGCCGCCCCGACGACCTCCGCGACCTCCGCGCCGACGACTGCCCCCGCCGGCAGCCCGACCAAGACGGCGACCTCCGCCCCGACGACCACCGCCCCGAAGGCGCCCGCCCCGTCCACGCCCACCGGCTCGGCCACCAGCTACGGCACGATCAGCTACAACAAGGTGGTGCTGGAGGTGGACGGCGCGCTCGGGCCGCTGACGGTCAGCGAGATGCAGAAGTGGTCGGGGTCCTACCCGGACGGCATCTGGGGGCCCAAGACGTCCCGCGCCCTGCAGGGCAAGGTGGGCGCCGACGTCACGGGCGTCCGCGACAAGCAGACCACGTACGCGGTGCAGGCCTACGTCGGGGCCGACGAGGACGGCGTCTGGGGCCGCCAGACCACCGGCTACCTGCAGCGCTTCCTCAACAACCGCTGATCGCAGCCCGGGACGCCCGACCCTCGGCGTCCCGGTGCCGGTGGGCTATCGTGACCCAATGCCTGACGAAGCCATCGCCGCCCGGGTGATCACGGTGTCCAACCGCAGCGCCGCGGGCCAGCGCGAGGACACCTCGGGCGCCCTGGCCGCCGCCCGCCTGGAGGCCGCCGGCTTCCGGGTGACCCGCGCCCTCGTCGCCGACGGCGCCGAGAACGTGCGCGCCGCCCTGGACGCCGCCCTCGAGTCCGGCGCCCGGTTCGTCGTGACCAGCGGCGGCACCGGCGTCACCCCCACCGACCGGACGCCGGAGGGCACCCGCGGCGTCCTCGACCGGGAACTGCCGGGACTCGCCGAACTGCTCCGGGCGGAGGCCGTCAAGAAGACCCCGTTCGGCGCCATCACCCGCGGCCTGGTCGGCGTGGTGGACGCGCGCCCGGGGCGTCCGGGGGCCCTGATCGCCAACCTGCCCGGCAAGCCCGCCGCGGTGGCGGAGGGCCTGGACGTCCTGCTGCCGCTGGTGCCGCACCTGCTCGACCAACTCGCCGGAGGGGACCACTGATGCCCGTCATCGCCGCCCTCGTCACCGAGGCCCCGCTCGACCTGCCGGCCCTGCTGGCCGCCGTCGACGACCCCGCGTCGGGCGCCGTCGTGAACTTCGTGGGCCGGATCCGCGACCACGATCCCGAGGCCGCCGGCGAGGTGGTCGCCCTCGACTACACCGCGCACCCCGACGCCCCCCGGATCATCGGGGCGATCGCCGCCCGGGTCGCGGCCGACCTCGACCCCGCCGGGGAGGCCCGGATCGCTGTCGCCCACCGGGTCGGACGCCTCGTCGTCGGCGACCTGGCGTTGGTCGCGTGCGTGGCCAGCCCCCACCGCGCCCTGGGCTTCGCGGTCTGCGCTGAACTCGTGGAGGCCGTCAAGCGCGACCTGCCCGTGTGGAAGCAGCAATTCGAGGCCGACGGCCGGCAGGTATGGTCCAACCTGGGCCTGGAGCCCGCGTGAGCGCGCCGGCGTCCGCCCTGGTGGACACGCACGGCCGCGTCCACCGCGACCTGCGGATCTCGCTCACCGACCACTGCAACCTGCGCTGCACCTACTGCATGCCCGCCGAGGGGGTGGCGTGGCTGGCCCGCGACACCCTCCTCACGCCGGCCGAACTGATGCGCATCGTGCGCGTCGGCCTCGCCCTGGGGTTGGAGGAGGTGCGCCTGACCGGCGGCGAGCCGCTGCTGCGCCCCGACATCGTCGAGATCGTGGCCCGCATCGCCGCGCTCCAGACGGCGACGGGCGCCCACCCGGAGGTGTCGATGACGACCAACGGCATCGGGCTCGCTCGGCTCGCCGAGCCGCTCGCCGACGCCGGCCTGACCCGCGTGAACGTCTCGCTGGACACGCTGCGGCCCGACCGCTTCGCCGAGCTCACTCGGCGCGACCGGCTGGCCGACGTGCTGGCCGGCATCGAGGCGGCCCGGGGCGCCGGGCTGGCCCCCATCAAGATCAACTCGCTGCTGATGCGCGACGTCAACGACGACGAGGCGGTCGACCTCGTGCGCTGGGCTGTCGCCGAGGGCCACGAGTTGCGGTTCATCGAGCACATGCCGCTGGACGCGGGCCACACCTGGCGCCGGGCGACGATGATCACCGGCGCCGAGATCCTCGGCAAGCTGCGGGAGGCGTTCACCGTGGCGCCGCTGCCCGGCCGGGGCGCGGCGCCGGCGGAGCGCTACCTGATCGACGGGGGCCCCGGCACGGTCGGGGTGATCGCCTCCGTGACGCTGCCCTTCTGTGGCGCCTGCGACCGGTTGCGGCTCACCGCCGACGGGCAACTCCGCAACTGCCTGTTCTCCCGCGAAGAATCGGACCTTCGGACGCCGCTGCGCGCGGGGGCGTCCGACGACGAACTGGGGCTGATCTTCAGCGATTGCCTGGCGCGCAAGCTGCCCGGCCACGGCATCAACGAGCCGGGTTTCCTGCAGCCGCAGCGGCCGATGAGCGCGATCGGCGGCTGAGGGGTCAGCCCCCGGCGAACGGCGGCAGCACGTCGACCGTGGCGCCCGCCGCGACCGGCGTGGCCGCCTCGGTGGAGGCCACCCCGTCGACCAGCACCGAGCACCGGCCCAGTACCTCGGCGAACTCGGCCCCGTGGGCGTCCCGGAGGCCGGCGAGCAGCGCCCCGAGGGTCTGCGCGGGGTGAGCCTCGGACGCCGTCCCTGCGGCCGCCGCGGCGGCGGCGAAGTAGCGGATCGTCGCCATCAGCCCTCCTTCGGCAGCGGGGCGGCGGACGCGGCGTCCTCGAGCACCCGGCGCAGGTAGTCGGGGTCACCGCCCCGGCCGACCGCGATTCCTAGGATGAACGCGCTGACCGGCGCCATCGGGCGGGCGCCGGCGTGGGCGATCTCGCGCGTCATGGTCAGGATGGCGTCCTCGTCGACCAGCGCGGGGTCGACGCCGACCGCCTCGCAGGCCTTGACGACGAACGGCCGCCAACTGCTGCGATCCTCAGGTAGGCGCATGGCGTTTCTCCTTCTCAAGTGGGCGTTCCAGGAGGCGTGGTCGGCCCAGGTGTCCAGGTCGTGGCCGGAAGCGTCGCCCGGGTCGACGAGCACCGGCTTCAGGGGGCCCAGCATGCCACGCACCGAGCGGTTGCTCGGGTCGCCGTAGGCGTCGGCGGCGCGGCGCAGCGCAGCGGTTGAGTAGAGACCCAGCAGCCACTCCGGCCCACCGTCGCGGTTGCGGACGCAGAGCGCCTCGGCGGCCGGCGCCTCCGCCGCCGCCGCGTGCAGGGCGGCGACCGCACCGGCGGCGTCCGGCAGGTCGCAGGCGAGCACCAGGGTGCGGGGGGCGGGCGAGGCGATCGCGTCGAGGCCGGCGACGATCCCGGCGGCGGGTCCGCTGCCGGGCGGCTCCTCCATCGTGAGCCGGACGCCGTCGGGTACGGCCACCCGGCCCACGACGACGATCGTGGACGCCCCCGCCGCGGCCGCGAGCACCCGGTCGAGCAGGCGCAGCCCGCCGACGACGAGGTCGGCCTTCGACACGCCGCCGAGGCGCGAGCCGCGGCCCCCGGCCAGGATCACGGCGTCGAACGGCTCAGCCATCCCGCCTCCACGTGCCGGAGCGGCCGCCCTCCTTGGCGAGGAGTCGCACGTCCGCGATGTGCGCGCCGCGGTCGCGGCCCTTGACCATGTCGATGACGTTCAGGGCGGCCACGGCGACGGCGGTGAGCGCCTCCATCTCGACGCCGGTGCGGTCGGCGGTCCGCACGGTGGCCACGATGTCGACGCCGGCGTCCGTGATCGCCAGGTCGACGGTCACGCCGTGCACCCCGATCACGTGCGCGAGCGGCAGCAGCTCGGGGGTCTTCTTGGCGGCGGCGATGCCGGCCACCCGGGCCACGGCCAGCACGTCGCCCTTGGGGATCGCGCCGTCGCGCAGCAGCGCCACGGTCTCGGGGGAGCACGCGACCCGGCCGGCCGCGGTCGCCGCGCGCACCGTCGGGGTCTTGGCGGTGACGTCGACCATCCGGGCCTGGCCGGCGGGGTCGAGGTGGGTGAAGGGCTGGTCGGTCATGCGAGGTCCCTCGTCAGGAGCAGGTCGCCGGGACGCACCTCCGTGACGTCCTCCGGCACGGCGGCCAGGGCGTCCGCGAGGGCGAGCGCGCTGACCATGTGGGACGCCGATCCTCGCCGGTGCGCCCGCCGCACCCGCCGGACGCCGTCGGTGCCGACCTCGACCACGACGGGGACGAGTTGGCGGCGTCCGGGATGGGACCGCCAGGCGTCGTCGGCGACGGCGGCCCGCCAGCCGGGGGAGGGCCGGCCCAGCAGCAGGTCGAGCGCCGGCCGCACGAACAACTCGTAGCTCACCGCCGCGCTCAACGGGTTGCCGGGCAGGGCGACCACGGGGACGACGCGGCCCTCGGGCGTCCGCCAGCGGGCCCACCCCTGGGGCTTGCCGGGCTGCACGTGCACGTGCCGGAACGCGGCGTCGCCGCGCTCGGCCAGCACTTGACGGACGACGTCGTAGTCGCCGACGCTCACGCCGCCCGAGAGCACCACCAGGTCGGCGAACCGGGCGAGTTCGTCGAGGCCGGCGGCGAAGGCGTCCGGATCGTCGGGCAGGACGGCCGTGGCCAGCACCTCGGCCCCGTCGCGGGCGGCCGCGGCGGCCAGGAACACCGAGTTCGACTCGTAGATCTGCCCGCGGCCGAGGTCGCGGCCGGGCGGGGTCAGTTCGTCGCCGGTCGCCGCGACCGTGACGATCGGACGCCGCACCACCGCCACCTCGTCCTGCCCGCAGGCGGCGATCAGGGCCAGCGCGCGGGCGTCCACGACCCGGCCGGCGGGCAGCACCACGTCGCCGGCCGCCAGGTCCTCCCCGGCGTGCCGCACGTTCGCGCCGGGGGGCACCGGCTCGTCGATCACGATGCCGTCGGGGGTTTCCGTGACGAGTTCGCGCTGGATGACGGTGTCGGTGGCGGACGGGACCGGGGCGCCGGTCATGATGCGCGCGCACTCGCCGCGGCCGACCGGGGGATCCTCCGCCGAGCCGGCCGGGACGTCCGCGACCTCGCGCAGGACGGCCCCCGGCGTCAGGTCGGCGGCGTGCACGGCGAAACCGTCCATGCCGGAGTTGGCGAACGCGGGCACGGCGCCCCGGCTCGCCACCGGCTCGCCGAGGGTGCGGCCCAGGGTTCGCGGCGCGGGTTCCATGACGACGTCGGTCAGCGGCGTCACCAGCGCGAGCACCTCGGCGAGATACCCCTCGACGGTCAGTTTCAGACGATCCTCGATCACGGGTCGGTTCTATCACGTGCCCCGGTCCTGGCGTTCGGCGGCGCCCGGACCGGCCCCCCACTAGGATGCGGACGAGCACAGTGAAGTGTCCAGCGGGTGGAGGCCGGCGATGAGCCAACAGAAGACCGTCATCGAGCGCGTCGGCGAGGTGCCCCTCAGCCGACGCCGCTTCGTCCAGTGGAGCGCGGCCGCCGGTGGCACCGCCGGCCTGATGGGCCTCGGTGGCGTCGGGCTCCAGCAGGCCGCCGCGGCGGACGCGACCGCCGCCGGCGAGAAGGTGACCTGGAGCGCCTGCACGGTCAACTGCGGCAGCCGCTGCCCGTTGCGCCTGGTCGTCAAGGACGGCCAGATCGTCCGCGTCGACCCCGACGACACGGGCGACGACGCCGTCGGCACCCAGCAGATCCGGGCCTGCGTGCGCGGCCGCTCCATCCGCCAGCGCATCTACTCCGCCGAGCGGTTGAAGAAGCCCCTCAAGCGCACCGGCAAGCGCGGCGAGGGCAAGTGGGCCGAGATCAGTTGGGACGAGGCGTACACGATCATCGCCGACAAGTTGAAGGACACCATCGCCAAGCACGGCAACGAGAGCGTGTTCATCCAGTACGGCACGGGGGTCATCGGCGCGACGGTCGCCCGCTCCTGGCCGCCGGGCGGGTCGGCGATCGCCCGGCTCATGAACTGTGTCGGGGGCTTCCTCGACGAGTACAACGACTACAGCTGCGGCCAGATCGAGGCCGCCGTCGACTTCCACTACGGCGCCTGGCAGGGCTCCAACAGCAACGACGACCTGGTCAACAGCCGCCTCGTGGTCATGTTCGGCAACAACCCGCACGAGACCCGGATGTCGGGCGGCGGCGAGGTGTTCGTCACCCAGACCGTCAAGCGCGCGTCCGGGCACCGCGTCATCGTGGTCGACCCGCGCCTGTCCGAGACGGCGATGAACCTCGCCGACGAGTGGGTGCCGATCCGCCCGGGCACGGACGCCGCGTTCGTGGCCGGCCTGGCGCACGTGATGATCAAGGAGAACCTGGTCGACCAGGCCTTCCTCGACAAGTACTGCTCGGGCTTCGACGAGCAGCACCTGCCGGCCGGGGCACCCGCCCACTCGTCCTACAAGAGCTACGTCCTCGGGCTCGGGGCCGACGGCGTCGAGAAGACCCCGGACTGGGCGGCGCGGATCACCGGCATCCCGGCGGCCACGATCACCCGGCTCGCCCGCGAGATCGCCACCACGAAGCCCTGCTCGGTGAACCAGGGCTGGGGCATCCAGCGGCACTCCAACGGCGAGAACCAGTCGCGGGCGCCGATGCTGCTGTCGAACCTCATCGGCCAGGTCGGCATCTCCGGCGGCGGCAACGGTGAGCGGGAGAGCTCGGCCGCGCTGCCCATGGTGTCGTTCCCGGTGTTGAAGAACCCGGTCAAGCCCGTCCTGCCGTTCTTCGCCTGGACGGACGCGGTCGTCGCGGGCAAGGGCATGGGCTACCGGCAGGGCATCCGCAACGCCGAGAACATCAACTCCAACGCCAACGTCAAGCACGACGTCGTGCTGGGCTCCGACATCAAGTTCATCTGGAACTACGGCAGCAACGCCACCGTCAACCAGCACGCCGACATCAACAAGACCATCGAGATCCTCGGCGACGAGAGCAAGTGCGAGATGATCGTCTGCATCGAGAACCAGATGACGGTCTCGGCGCAGTGGTCCGACCTCGTCCTGCCGGACGCGACGACGGCCGAACAGATCGACGTCATCGCGCAGGGCAGCGCCGGCAACCTGGGTTACACGATCCTGGCCGACAAGGCCATCGAGCCGCTGTTCGACTCGGTGCCGGTGTACGAGCAGCTCACCCAGATCGCCGACCGGCTGGGCGTCAAGCAGCAGTTCACCGAGGGCCGCACCCAGGAGCAGTGGGTGCAGTGGCTGCTCGACGAGAGTCGCAAGGCCATCCCCGAACTGCCGACGCTCGACCAGTTGCGCACCCAGGGCATCTTCAAGAAGAAGCTCGACAGCGTCATCGGCATGAAGAAGTTCCGCGACGACCCGGTCGCCAACAAGCTCGGGACGCCGTCGGGCAAGATCGAGATCTGGTCGTCGAACCTGTACACCATGAGCCAGGACTGGCCGATGGACGTCGACGGCAACGCCATCGACCCGCTGCCGATCTACCGGCAGACCCGCGAGATGCCCGGCGACCCGCTGCAGCAGAAGTTCCCGCTGCAGTGCATCGGCCACCACTACAAGCAGCGCACCCACAGCTCGTACGGCAACAGCCCCTGGCTGAAGGAGGCGCACCCGCAGCACGTCTGGGTCAACACCCTGGACGCCCAGGCGCGCGGCATCGCCCACGGCGACCGGATCCGGGTGTTCAACGACCGTGGCAAGCTCGAGCTGCCCGTCTACGTGACCCCGCGCATCATGCCGGGCGTCATCTCGGTCCCGCAGGGTGCGTGGTACAGGCCCGCGACCCCCGGCGGCGTCGACAAGGGCGGCTCGGTCAACGTGCTGACGTCCCAGAAGCTGACGTCCTACGCCAAGGGCAACGGGCAGCACAGCAACCTCGTCCAGGTCGAGAAGGCATAGGAGCGCGGCGATGGCCTACAAACAACTGGCGTTCTACTTCGACCAGACCAGGTGCACCGGGTGCAAGGCCTGCGCGATCGCCTGCAAGGACAAGCACGACCTGCCCGTGGGCGTCCTGTGGCGGCGGGTGGCCGAGTACAGCGGCGGGCTGTGGCTCGTCGACGAGCGAGCCGGCACCGTCACCCAGGACGTGTTCTGCTACTACACCTCCTACTCCTGCAACCACTGCGAAGACCCCATCTGCGTCGAGGTGTGCCCCTCCACCGCCATGCGCAGGGGTGACAACGGCGTCGTCAAGGTCGAGGCGGACGTGTGCATCGGCTGCGGCTACTGCGCGATGGCGTGCCCCTACTCCGCGCCCCAGTTCGACGCCGCCAAGGGCGTGATGACGAAGTGCGACTTCTGCTCCGACCGCATCGCGGCCGGCCAGACCCCGGCCTGCGTGGCGGCCTGCCCCAGCCGGGCGCTCGACTTCGGCGAGGTGGCCGACCTTCGGGCCAAGTACGGCGCTGTTGCCTCCATCGAGCCGCTGCCGGCGGCGTCCGTCACCCGCCCGAACCTCGTGATCAACCCGCACCGGCGAGCGCAGGCGTCCGGCACCGGAACCGGACACATCGGCAACCCCGAGGAGATCTGACATGCTCCACGAACTCCCCCTGGTGATCTTCACGATCGCCGCGCAGATGTCGGCCGGCTCCTTCATCGTGTTGGGCCTCATCCACCTGGTCGGCGCCAAGGTTCCCCAGGCGACCATGGACAAGGTGACCGACCCCGCCCTGTACGCGGTCGGCCCCCTGCTGATTCTCGGCATGGCGGCGTCCACCGTGCACCTCGGGTCGCCGCTGCGGGCCGCCAACTCCCTGCTCCACCTCGGCGGCAGTTGGCTGTCGGCCGAGATCTTCGCCGGGTCGGCGTTCGCTGCCCTCGGCGCGGCGTACGCCCTGCTGCAGTGGAAGAAGATCGGCCCCCACGTCCTGCGCCAGGTGCTCGCCGTCGTGACCGCGGCGGTCGGCGCCTTCCTGGTGTTCGCGATCAGCCAGGTGTACTCGCTGCGCACGGTGCCGGCCTGGGCCACCTACTTCACGCCAATGCGGTTCTTCATCACAGCCCTGCTGCTCGGCGGCCTGGCGGTCGGCGCCGCCCTGGTGATCGCCGCCCAACGGCGCGAGGCCAAGGGCGTCGAGACCCCCGAGGCGGCCGCCCTGGTCGCCCACACCGTGCGGGCGATCACCCTGGGCGGCCTGTTCGCCCTGGGGGCCAAGTTCATCGGGCAGCCCGCCTACATCGGGTACCTCGGCACCCACCCGTCGCGGGCCGCCCAGGAATCCCTCGACCTCCTGGTCAACACGTACGGGGTCTACTCGGCGGCGCAGAACATCCTGATCTTCGCCGGCATCGCCGCGCTCGGCTTCCTGCTCTTCCGGATGGCCGGCGGCACCGCCGGTAAACGACTGCTACCCGCTGTGGCGATCGTCGCGTTCGTGCTGGTGCTGGCCGGCGAGGTCGTCGGCCGGATGCTCTTCTACGCCTCGATGGTCAGGATCGGCGTGTGACCCCAGCGAACGGGGCCGGGGAGTCGCTGGACGCGGTGGCGTCCGCCTGCGCCTTTCTGGCCCACCTGCTGCTCCGGCCGGACGCCGCCGCGTCGGCGTCCGCCATGGACCACGCGCTGATCGAGGCGTGGCCCCTCGAGCGGGACGCCGACACTGCGGCTGGCCTCGCCGCGCTTCGGGCGGCGGCGCTGAACCCGGCCACGGCCGAGGCGCTCCACGCAGACTTCGCGGCCCTCTTCGTCGGCCCGGGGCCGATGCTGGCCTGCCCGTGGGAGTCGGTGCAGCGGGGTGAGGAGCGGCTGACCTTCGACCGGCAGACGTTCGAGGTGCGGCGGGCCTACGCCGCCTTCGGCCGGCAGGCACCCGCCCTCAACCGCGAGCCGGACGACCACATCGGCCTCGAGTTGGCCTTCGTGGGGGAGTTGGCAGCCGCGGCGCTGGCGGCCCTGGAGCGGGGCGAGGAGGCCGAGGCCCGGCGACTCGCGGCGGGGGCGTCCGACTTCTGGCGCGATCATCTGATGCCCTGGGCGCCCGGGTTCGCCCGGCACGTGGCGGCCGGCGCGCGGACCCCCCTCTATCGCGCGGCGGGGCTGCTGCTCGCCGGCGGCCTGCCCCAGCTCGGGCCGCTGCTGGGCGCCCCCGAAGGGGCGCTCACGCGTCCGAGCGAATGACCCTGACGATCTCGTCGCGCAGGTCGTCGAGCGAACGCTCCGGGTGGAGCGCCGCCGCCAGGCCGAGCACGTAGGCCGACACCGGCGCCATCGGGCGCTGGAACTCGTGCGCCACCACCTGCGTGAGCGCGTGGATGAAATCGATGTCGATGTCGACGTCGCCGGGGAGCACCCCCAGGGCCGCCGCTACGTGCTCGACCCAGGGGCGCCAGGCCGCATCGTCCAAGTCGGACAACTCAGCCCTTCCTGGCGGTCGGCGACTTCCAGGTGCCCTGCGGGGCCCGGGAGCCGGCCGCGGCGCCCGGACGATCCCCGGCGGAGCGGTAGACGATGTAGGGCCGGTTGACGTACCCGAACGGCGCGCTGAACACGTGCACGAGCCGGGTGAACGGCCAGATCATCAGCAGGAAGAACGCCAGGAAGGCGTGCGCCTGGAACTGGAACGGGGCGTTCGCCATCAGTTCGGGGTTGGGGCTGAACGTGAAGATGCTGCGGAACCAGGGCGACACACCCTCGCGGTAGTTGTACTCGGCGCCGATCAACTCCCCGAGGGCGGTGCTGGTCGTGTTCCACATGCCCAGCGCGATGACGAGGCCGAGCACCAGGTACATGACCTTGTCGTTCACCGTCGTGGCCTGGAAGACCGCCGAGGTCGTGCGCCGGCGGAACACCAGGATCACGAAGCCCACGATGATCATGGCGCCCGACACGAGGCCGCCGGCCACGGCGACCAGGTGATAGGTGTGCTGGTCGATGCCGATGGCGTCGGTGAACCATTTCGGGATGACCAGGCCCATCAGGTGGCCGCCCAGCGCCAGCAACAGCCCGAAGTGGAACAGCGGGCTGCCGATGCGCAGCAGCTTGTTCTCGTACAGCTGGGAACTCCGCGTCGTCCACCCGAACTTGTCGTAGCGGTAACGCCAGATCAGGCCGGCGATGAAGGCGCCGATCGCGAGGTAGGGGAAGACGACCCACAGGAACGTGTTCATGCCAGTGCTCCTTGCACGGAGGCCTCGTCGGCGGCGGGATGCGGATTGAGCAGGGGGTCGAGGGAGTAGGCGTCCATGCCCACATCCTCACCAGGGGGGCCCTCGGCGAGGAGCTTGGCCACGGCGGCCAACTCGTCGTCGCCCAGGGAGGGCAGCGTGGCGGTCACGGCGAGGACGCCGTCCACCCACGGTGAACGCCGGTCGGCCAGGGCCATCCGAAGAATCTCCAGGCCGGCGCGGTGGTCGTTCAGCAGCCGCCAGGCCACGTCGCGATCGCCCGTGGCTCCGAACTCGAGCACGACGCACAGGTGGTCGGGCAACTCGTCCTCGGTCACTTCGAGCCCGCCGGCGCGGAACGCCTGCTTGAACCGGACCAGCGCCACCCCCCTCTTGCGGGTGTCGCCGAACGCGTAGTAGGTGAGGTGCAGGGCGCACTTGCGGGTGTGGTCGAACGTCTCCACGTACTGCGACTGCCGCTCGGCCAGGTCGCCGGACGCCAGCCAGTCGGCCAGCCGCCCCAGCGGGCCGCCGACCGACGGCGGAAGCGCACGTGCGGCGTCCGCGATCACGGGCAGGGTGGAACGCAACTGCTCCGACGGGTAGTCGAGCAGCAGCGACGCCGCCTGCCAGGCCGTCGCCAGTTCGGACGCCGACAGTTCCGGCTGGCTGCGCCGGCGCCGGAACCAGTTCATCGCTCGCCGCCGGGGATGCCGGGCCGGTCCGCGACCTCGTCCGGCGTGGCCTTGCCGGGCACGCCCTTGCCGTCCCACTGCAGGTAGCTGACCGAGCCGGGCACCTGCGTCATGTCGTCGGCCTGCATCCGCGCCTTCGTCTCACGCAGCGTCTGGATCGCCACGGGCACCGGGCCGCCCGAGCCCGAACCGAACGCGCTGGACGGCCCCTCGCCGACCGGGCACTCGGTCGCGAGTTCCTCCAGGGCATGCGCCTGCTCGACGTGGGCCGTGGGGATGACGTAGCGCTCGTCGTACTTGGCGATCGCCAGCAGCCGGAACATCTCCTTCACCTCGGAGCCCGTCAGCCCGACGGCCGCCGCGATGGCCTCCTGCGGCTCGTGGCCGAGGTTGACGTCGCGCATGTAGGAGCGCATCGCCGCGAGCTTGTCCAGCACCCGCCGCACCGGCGCCACGTCGCCCGCGGTGAAGAGGTTGGCGAGGTACTCGATGGGGATGCGCAGGGCGTCGATCGCACCGAACAGGTTGCCGGCGTTCTCGCCGTCGTGCCCGGTCTCCTGAAGCGCGGTCACCACGGGCGACAGCGGCGGGATGTACCAGACCATCGGCATCGTGCGGTACTCGGGGTGCAGCGGCAGCGCGACCTCGTAGTCCTTGATGAGCCGCAGCACCGGCGAGCGCTTCGCGGCCTCGAGCCAGTCGGCCGGGATGCCCTGGCGTTCGGCCTCGCGCGCCACCTCCGGGTCGCGCGGGTCGAGGAACACCCCGCGCTGCGCGGCGTACAGGTCCTTGTCGTCGCGCGTCGAGGCGGCGTCCAGGACGGCGTCCGCGTCGTAGAGCATGAGGCCGATGTAGCGGAGGCGCCCCACGCAGGTCTCGGAGCACACCGTCGGGATGCCCACCTCGACGCGCGGGTAGCAGAAGGTGCACTTCTCGGCCTTGCCGGTCTTGTGGTTGAAGTAGATCTTCTTGTACGGGCAGCCCGAGATGCACATGCGCCAGCCGCGGCAGCGGTTCTGGTCGACCAGCACGATGCCGTCTTCGCTGCGCTTGTAGATCGCGCCCGACGGGCAGGAAGCCGCGCACGCCGGGTTGAGGCAGTGCTCGCAGATGCGCGGCAGATAGAACATGAAGGTCTGCTCGAACTCGAACTTCACCTTGTCGGCGATGCCCGCCAGCATCGGGTCGTCGGCGCCGGTCGCGTACGTGCCGCCCAGGTCGTCGTCCCAGTTGGCGCCCCACTTCACCTGCATGGGCTCGCCGGTGAGCATCGAGTGCGGCCGCGCGACCGGGAAGTTCTTCTGCGCGGGGGCGTTGAGCAGGTTCTCGTAGTCGTAGGTCCAGGGCTCGTAGTAGTCCTTGATGCCCGGCATCTTCGGGTTGCTGAAGATCGAGGCCAGCCGCTGCAGGCGGCCGCCCCCCTTGAGCGTCAGGCGGCCGTTGCCCTTGAGCGTCCAGCCACCCTTCCACGTCTCCTGATCCTCGTAGCGGCGCGGGTACCCGAGGCCGGGCCGCGTCTCAACATTGTTGAACCAGACGTACTCGGTGCCCGTGCGGTTCGTCCAGGCCTGCTTGCAGGTCACGGAGCACGTGTGGCAGCCGATGCACTTGTCGAGGTTCATGACCATCGCCATTTGGGCCATGATGCGCATGTTTCGTCTCCCTACTCAGCGCGCCGGTCAGTACTGGACGTTCTGGGAACGCTTGCGGATCATCGTGACCTCGTCCCGGTTGTTGCCGGTGGGGCCGAGGTAGTTGAAGGCGAACGCCAACTGCGCGTAGCCGCCGATGATGTGGCTGGGCTTGATCAGGATCCGCGTCATCGAGTTGTGGATGCCGCCGCGGCGTCCGTTGGTGTCGGTCAACGGCACGTCGATCAGGCGATCCTGCGAGTGGTACATGTAGATCGTCCCCTCCGGCATCCGGTGCGACACGATCGCGCGGGCGTTCACGACGCCGTTGCGGTTGACCAACTCGACCCAGTCGTTGTCGGCGATGCCGACCTTGCGGGCGTCCTCGACGCTCATCCAGATCTGCTGGCCGCCGCGCGACAACTGCTGCATGAACCAGTTGTCCTGGTACTGGCTGTGGATCGCCCACTTGAAGTGCGGGGTCAGGTAGCGCACCGACACACCCAGCTCGTTGGTCTCGCCGAGCGGGGTCTCGCCGAACAGTTGGGCCATGTTGAGCGGGCCCCGGTAGGTCGGCAGGGTCTCGCCGAGCGCCTGCATCCAGTCGTGGTCGAGGTAGAAGTGCTGCCGCCCGGTCAGGGTGTGCCACGGCTTGTTGCGCTCGACGTTGATGGTGAAGGGGGAGTAGCGGCGTCCGCCCGTCTCGGAGCCGGACCACTCCGGCGACGTGATGACGGGCGTCGGCTGCGCCACGATCTCGGCGAAGGTGATGACCTTGCCCTCGTGCTCGGCGGCCAGGTCGTGCAACAGCGTTCCCGTGCGCTTCTCGAGGGTCTTGAACCCCTGCGTCGCGAGGTGGCCGTTCGTCGTGCCGGACAGCGCCATGATCGACTCCGCGACCTGGATGCCGTTGTCGAGCTTCGGACGCCCCGCCGACACGCCGTCGCCCGGCCGGACGCCGTTGCGGCCCTTGAGGTACTCGATGGAGCCGGTCACGTCGTAGTTGACGGCCTTCTGGCTGGTGCCCAGCTTGTCGAGCAGCGGCCCGATGGCTCCGTACTTCTCGCCGATCTTGGTGTAGTCACGCTCGACCATGATCAGCTTCGGCATCGTCACGCCGGGGATCGGCTCGACCTCGCCGGTCTTCCAGTCGAGGACGGTGCCGTGCGGCGTCGCCATGGCGTCCGGGCTGTCGTGCAGCAGCGGCACGGCGACCAGGTCGGTGCGGGTGCCGAGGTGCTTGCCCGCGAACTCGGACAGCTTGTCGGACAGCAGCTGGAAGATGGCCCAGTCCGTCTTCGCCTGCCACGGCGGGTTGATCGCCGGGGTGAACGGGTGGATGAACGGGTGCATGTCGGTGGTGTTGATGTCGTGCTTCTCGTACCACGTCGCCGCGGGGAGGATGACGTCCGACATCAGCGTCGAGCTCGTCATGCGGAAGTCGAGGGTGCAGACGAGGTCGAGCTTGCCCTCGGGGGCCTTGTCGCGCCAGGTGATGTCCTTGGGGCGCAGGTGCTCCGGGGCCTCCTCGGCGGTGACCGCGTGGTCGGTACCGAGCAGGTGCTTGAGGAAGTACTCGTCGCCCTTGGCGGAGTTGCCGAACAGGTTCGCCCGCCACAGGGTGAGGGCCCGAGGCCAGTTCTCCTCGGCGTCCGGGTCCTCGACGGCGAACTTCAGCGACCCGTCCTTGAGCGCCGACGTCACGTACGGCCCCACCTCGCGCCCCGACGCCTTGACGTCCTCGGCCAGGGTGAGCGGGTTGCGGTCGAAGGTCGGGTAGGTCGGCATCCAGCCGGAGCGGGCCGACTGCGCGAACAGGTCGGCGGTCACCTTGCCCTGGAACTGCCCGTTGCCGGCTTCCCCGGCGTCCAGGGCCTCGGCGCCGAAGGTGTCGTAGCGCCACTGGTCGGTGTTCATGTACCAGTAGCCGGTCTGGATCATCTGGCGGGGCGGCCGGTTCCAGTCGAGGGCGAACGCCATCTGCGCCCAGCCGGTGATCGGGCGGGCCTTCTCCTGGCCGACGTAGTGGGCCCAGCCGCCGCCGTTGCGCCCCTGGCAACCGGTGATGGTCGTCAGCATCAGCATCGTGCGGTAGATCAGGTCGGAGTGATACCAGTGGTTGGTGCCCGCGCCCATCACGATCATCGAGCGGCCCTGGGTGTCCTCGGAGTTCTGCGCGAACTCGCGGGCGATGCGCTCGACCTGCGCCGAGGAGACGTTGGTGATGGTCTCCTGCCACGCCGGGGTGTACAGCGAGGTCTCGTCGTCGTAGCCGGACGCCCACGCGCCGGGCAGCCCGGCGCGGCCGACGTTGTACTGGGCCAGCATCAGGTCGAACACGGTGGTGACCACGCGGTCGCCGACGCGCCGCACCGGGACGCCGCGGCGCACCGGCTGGCCGGCGCCGTCCGCGGTGTCGAAGTGGGGCAGGACGATCTCCGCGGTGTCGCCGGAGGCGCCGAGCAGCGTGAGGGCGGGCTTGAGGGCGCCCAACTCGAGGTTCCACCGGCCGAGGCCCTCGTCACCGAAGCGGTCCCCCAGGGTGCCGTTCGGGATCGCGGGGGCGTCGGTGACGGCGTCCCACAGCGCCGGCTTGAACATCGCGTTCTCGCTGGCGTGCTGTTCGTTCTGGAAGTCGCCCGCGACCAGGAACTTGCCCGGCTTGAAGGTGCCGTCCTCCTGTGGGTCGAGGGTCACCAGGAACGGCAGGTCGGTGTACTTCTTGCAGTACAGGTCGAAGTAGGGCACCGTCCGCTCGACGAAGAACTCCTTGAGCACGACGTGCCCCATGGCCATGCCGAGGGCGGCGTCCGAACCGGGGGCGACCGGCAGCCACTCGTCCGCGAACTTCACGTTCTCGGCGTAGTCGGGGCTCATCACGACGACCTTCTGGCCGCGGTAGCGGGCCTCGGTCATCCAGTGGGCGTCCGGGGTGCGGGTCATGGGGATGTTGGAGCCCCACATGATGAGGTAGCCGGCGTCCCACCAGTCGCCCGACTCGGGGACGTCCGTCTGGTCGCCGAACACCTGCGGCGAGGCGACGGGGAGGTCGGCGTACCAGTCGTAGAAGCTCAGCATCGAGCCGCCGATGAGGCTGGTGTAGCGGGCGCCGGAGGCGTGGCTCACCATCGACATGGCGGGGATGGGGGAGAAGCCCGCGATGCGGTCGGGGCCCCAGCGCTTGATGATGTAGGTGTGCGCGGCAGCGACCATCTCGACCGCCTCGTCCCAGTTGGCCCGCACCAGGCCGCCCTTGCCCCGGGCGCTCTTGTAGCGCTTGGACTTCTCGGGGTCCTGCACGATGGACGCCCACGCGACGACCGGGTCGCCGTGCTCGGCCTTGGCCGCGCGGTACATCTCGAGCAGCGTGCCGCGGATGTAGGGGTACCTGACGCGCGTCGGCGAGTACGTGTACCACGAGAAGGCGGCGCCGCGCGGGCAGCCGCGCGGCTCGTAGTCGGGCTTGTCGGGGCCGGGCGACGGGTAGTCGGTCTGCTGGGCCTCCCAGGTGATGATGCCGTCCTTGACGTACACCTTCCAGCTGCAGGAGCCGGTGCAGTTCACCCCGTGGGTGGAGCGGACGACCTTGTCGTAGGCCCACCGGTCGCGGTAGAACCAGTCACCCCGACCGCCCTCGGCGAACAGGGCGCGACGATCGGCGCTCACCTCGGCCTTGGTGAAGAAGCGTCGGGTGCCGACGAGCGCGTCGGCCAGTGGTCCATCGAGCCCGGCTCGGGTTCGGGGCTGGGTGTCGGTCATAGCTCTCCCTCCGGGATGATGAACGCGGCGTGCGACGAGACGCGCGCGACGCAGGTGTCGGAGTCGGTGAACGGCCGCAGGCCGATCTCGGTCTCAGTCTCGCCGAGCGATGCCAGCGCGGCGCGCAGCAGCCCTCGATGGATTCCACAGGCAACCGCGGGGTTCCGCAGCGCCAGGTCTCGCAGCGGGCAGTGGGCGATCTCGATCTCGGCCGTGTGCCCGGCGTCCAAGGTCTTCACCGACGGCGCGTAACCCCACCGCTCCAGCAGGTCGACGAGCACGCCGACCTTCGCGAGGAAGTGGCCCGGCGTGCGGGCCACCTCGCGGCCCACCTCCGGCGAGATGAGCCCGGCCGCGTGGCGACGCACCCAGCGCTCGGCGGCGTCCTCGGCACTGAACTGGACGCCGTCCGCGTCCTGCGCGACCAACGTGTCGGCGAGCAACTCGGCGAGGAGCCGATAGGTGTCGGGGCGCTGCACCTCCGCGAGGCTGCCGGGGTTGATGGCGTAGTGGCGGCGGGGTCGGCCGACGCCGATTCTGACGTCGTGGGCCACGAGCAGGTCGCCGGCCAACAACTGGTCGACGTGGAAGCGGATCGTGGTGACGTGGAGGTCCAACCGTGCGCCGAGTTGGGTCGCGGTGAGGCCCTCGCGCCGGGCGTGCGGCTCGGCGTCCGTCGGGTTGATCGGCAGGTTCGCGAGGATGTCCACGATGTCCCGTCGCACGGGCAACTCGAGGAGCGTCAGCGGTGACGCCTGCGTCGGTCTGTGGAGCACGATGCCTTCCAGAGCGGTCATTTAGGGGAATCTGTCTCGCAGCATAGGTGATGGGCCCAGCCGCCGCCACCGGTTCGGGGAGGCCTCTCTGCGGGCGCCGAAACCGGCAGGCAGCACGGCACGGACGCCGGATTCGGTGTTCCGCGAGAACGCCTCGAAGTCGCGTCGGGGGGTGTACGCTCTAGCCCGCAGTGTCGCAATTAGAGGAGAGGGTTCCTCGTGTCGGACGGAGCAACCGTGACCGTGGCCAGCGCTGACCACCACGAGGCACCCGGATCAGTGCGGGTCCTCACCCTTTCGACCATCGGCTTCACCCTCATGTTCGCCGTGTGGCTGATGTTCGGCATTCTCGGGGTGGAGATCCAGAAGGAGTTCAACCTCACCAACCCGGAGTTGTTCTGGATCACGTCGCTCGCCGTCCTGAACGGCTCCATGTGGCGGCTGCCCGCCGGCATGCTCGCCGACCGCATCGGCGGCAAGAAGGTCATGCTGTACCTGCTGCTGTCCGGGGCGGTCGCCTCGGTGGCCGTGTCGTTCGCCAACAGCTACCCGATGCTGCTCGTGCTCGCCTTCCTCGTGGGCTTCGTGGGCAACGGCTTCAGCGTGGGCATCGCCTGGAACTCGGCCTGGTTCACCCACCGCCGCAAGGGCTTCGCCCTCGGCGTGTTCGGGGCCGGCAACATCGGCGCGTCGGTCACGAAGTTCATCGGCCCCGCGATCATCGCGAACACGGCCGGCGCCGTGTACTTCGGTTTCATCCCCGGTGGCTGGCGGGTCGTGCCGATCATCTACGCGGTGCTGTTGGTGGCCACCGCGGTGGCGATGTTCTTCCTCACCCCGCACCAGGACCGGGTGCCCGGCTCCTCCCAGTCGATCCGCGCGATGCTGGAGCCGCTCAAGGACATCCGGGTCTGGCGGTTCAGCCTGTACTACGTGGTGGTGTTCGGCGCCTATGTGGCGTTCTCGGCGTATCTCCCGAGCTACTACGTCAAAAGTTTCGGGGTCGATCTGCAGACCGCCGCGCTGCTCACCGCCACCTTCATCTTCCCCGCGTCCCTGTTCCGTCCGGTCGGCGGCTGGATCTCCGACCGGTGGGGGGCGCGCCGCGGCATGTACGGCACCTTCCTCGTCATGCTGGTCGCCTGCGGCCTGCTGATGATGCCCAACGGGCACATCGTGCTGCACAACCCGAACGGCACCGAGACGGCCCTGCTGTACTACGACATCAACCTGTGGCTGTTCGTGTTCCTGGTCTTCGTCGTCGGCTGCGCGATGGGCATCGGCAAGGCGGCGGTCTACAAGCACATCCCGACGTACTTCCCCGACCACGTCGGGTCCGTGGGGGGCCTGGTCGGCATGCTCGGCGGCCTCGGCGGCTTCTTCCTGCCGCTGATGTTCTCCTACACCCAGGTCGCGACCGGCATGTGGTCGTCGGCCTGGGCGATCCTGTTCGCCTTCACCCTCATCTCGCTGCTGTGGATGCATTGGACGGTCCACCGCCTGCACCAGCGCGAGTCCGCCCATCTCAACGACCTGGTGGACGTGCCGGCCGGCGCCACCGCACTCCCGCCCACCACTTCGATCCCCGAGGAGACCCGCGCATGACCACCACCGAGCCCGCCCGCAGCGGCGGGGAATGGCTCCAATCCTGGAATCCGGAGGACGAGGCGTCCTGGAACTCCTCGCTCGCCTGGCGGACGCTGTCGATCACGACGTTCGCCCTCACGATGTGCTTCATCGCCTGGTTCCTGCCGAGCGCGCTCATCGGCAAGCTCAACGCCATCGGCTTCACGTTCACCAAGGACCAGCTGTACTGGATGGCGGCCATGCCCGGGCTCTCCGGCGGCGGCCTCCGGGTGCTGTGGATGATCCTGCCGCCCATCATGGGCACCCGGAAGATGGTGACGCTCACGACCGCCCTGCTCATCATCCCCCTGGCCGGCTGGGCGGTGGCGATCCAGGACCCGACCACCCCCTACTGGGCCTTGATGTTGCTGGCGTTCCTGGCGGGTATCGGCGGCGGCGCGTTCTCCGGCTTCATGCCCTCCACGTCCTACTTCTTCCCCAAGCGGCTCTCCGGCACCGCGCTCGGCATCCAGGCGGGCATCGGCAACCTGGGCGTCTCGCTCGTGCAGCTGCTCACCCCCCTGCTGGTCGGCTTCGCGCTGATCGGCTCGGCGCAGACCCTGAAGACGGCGGGCAAGCCTGACCGTCAGGTGTGGTACCAGAACGCCGCCCTGGTGTGGCTGCCGCTGGTCGTCATCGCGGTGATCCTGGCGTGGTTCCTGCTCAAGTCGGTGCCGATCAAGGCGAACATCCGCCAGCAGTTCGACATCTTCAACAACCCCGACACCTGGTTCATGACGGTGCTCTACATCATGACCTTCGGCACGTTCTCCGGGCTGTCGGCCCAGTTCGCCCTGCTCTCGGCGAACCTCTACGGCGCCGGCAACACCGCGATCGTCTCGGGGACCGGGGCGGCCGCCAAGGTGCTGGTGGCCGGTTACCAGGTGCCCGATCCGGCGACGTTCGTCTTCTGGGGGGCCCTGGTCGGCGCCGTCGCGCGGTTCGCGTTCGCCCCGCTGACCGACCGCATGGGCGGCGCCATCTGGACGCTCATCTCCGGATTGGGGCTGATCGCCGCCATCGCCTTCACGATGACCGCGCTCGTGCCCGACACGTCGTCCGCGGCGGCTCTCGAGGGCGGGTTCCAGAAGTTCTTCTGGGGCATGCTCGCGATCTTCCTCTTCGCCGGCATCGGCAACGCCTCCACCTTCAAGCAGATGCCCATGATCTTCGAAAAGCGGCAGGCGGGCGGCGTCATCGGCTGGACCTCGGCCATCGCGGCCTTCGGGCCGTTCCTGTTCGGCGTCGGGCTCACCGTGATCGGGCCGGTGGTGTTCTACGGCATCGGCGTGGCCTGGGCCGTCATGTGCGTGGCCCTCACCTGGTGGCGCTACGCGCGTCCGGGCGCCCCGAAGCCGAGCTGACCGAGGTTCCGTCGATCATCCGGCGGGTTCGGTGCTGGAGCCGGCCCGCCGGATGATCGCTGTTCCGGGGCGTTCCAGCGGCTCCACGTCGACGGCGACGGCGGCGCCGAGGGCGTCCAGGACGCCGGCGACGAGGCCGCGTTCGATCGCGGTCATCAGGGCGGGGTGCCGCGCGGCCAACTCGGCGGCGGGGCAGGCGGTCAACTCGATGGGGTGGCCCGACTGCGGCGGTCGAGGGCTGGGGGCGAACCCCCACCGTTCGAGCAGGTCGGTGAGGACGTCGAGGGCCGGCGGGGCGGCGCCGGGCCGGACGCCGGGCAGCCCCTCGCTCAACACCGCGGGCACGCGCCCGGCCGCCCAACCCCGGGCCGCGGACTCCACCGCGGCCAACGGATCCTCCGTCGGCACCAGCACCCACGCGTCGGCGAGGATCTCGGCGACCAGGCGGTAGTCGTGCGGCTCCCCGGCACCCGCCAACTGGATCGGGTGGACGGAGTAGTACCGCCGCGGGCGGCCGACCCCGACCCGGACGTCCTGCGCGACCAGCAGGTCGGCGTCCACCATCTGGTCGACGTGGAAGCGGATCGTCGTGACGTGGAGGTTCAGGCGCGCCCCCAGGTCGGCGGCGGTCAGGCCGACCCGGCGGATCGCGTCCGTGGGGTCCTGGGGCGCCGCGGGGAGCGACGCCAGCGTCCGCAGGATGTCGCGGCGCACCGGGGAGGACAGCAGCGCCCCGACGGTGCGGTTTCGCGGCATGGTGCTCCCTCGGTCGTAGCGTCCCGATCCGTGCCTAACGTACTGCAAGTAGCGACTACTTCGCCTAAGGTCTGAGTTTTGCGTTCGGGATGGACCGCCTCAGCGGGGCACCAGATGGACGGCGGGGGCTTTCACCACCGCCGTGACGCGGAGGCCGGGCCGCAGGCCGAGGTCCTCGCTGCCCGGCCGCGTGATGTAGGCCACGAGCGGGAAGCCGGCGTCCAGGTCGACCCGGACCAGGGGACCTGCGGCGGTGACCCGCAGCGTCGTCGCGGCGAGCCTGTTGCGGGGGCTGCCGGGGCGCCGCGCGCCGGCGGGGTCCTCGGCGTCCAGGGCCACCTCCTCGGCCCGGATGCAGGCCAGGACCGGGTCGCCGGGTGCCAGCGGGGCGGCCGCGATGGCGAGCAACTCGACGTCGCCGCACGCGATACGGGTCAGGCCGTCGCTCTCCCCCCGGACTGTCGCCGGCACCACGGTCTCCGTCTCCACGATCCGCGCCACCTCGACGGTCGCCGGGCGCGAGAAGACCTCGGCGACGGGACCCTGCTGGTGGAGCCGCCCTAGGTGCAGGACGACCACCTGATCGCCGAGGGCCAGCGCCTCGGAACGGTCGTGGGTCACGATGAGCGTGGGTACCCCGGCGGCGCGCAGCAGGCGCCGCAGGTCGTGGCGGAGCCGGGTGCGCGTGGGGCTGTCGAGGGCCGAGAGCGGCTCGTCCAACAGCAGCAGGTCCGGGCGGGGCGCGAGCGCCCGGGCCAGTGCCACCCGTTGCGCCTCGCCGCCGGACAGGCCCCGGGTCCGGCGGCCCGCCAGGTGGCCGGCGCCGGCACTGGCGAGGGCTTGCCGGACGCGCTCCGCACGGTCGGCGCGAGGAAGCCGCTGCAGCCCGAAGGCCACGTTGCGATCGACGTCCAGGTGGGGGAACAGCGCATGATCCTGGAACAGCAGTCCGATCCCGCGCCGCTGGGTGGGCACGTGGGTGCGGTCGTCGTCCCAGACCCGCCCGTCGAAGCTGATCGCGCTGCCCGGCCGCGCGGGTCGCTCCAGGCCGGCGACGCAGCGCAGCAGCGTGGTCTTCCCGGCGCCCGACTGGCCGAAGATCACCGTGATCAGGGACGCGGCCGGATCGATCGACAGGTCGACGTCGAGCACATGGCGGCGCACTCGGGCCCTCAGAGCGCCGACCATCCGGGGCCGCCTTTCCGTTGCAGGGCGTAGGTGGCGGTGAGGACCACCACGGAGAAGGCGAGCAGGCCGAGGCTGGTCTGCGCGGCCGCCTGGTAGTCGAGCGCCTGGACGCTGTCGTAGATGGAGATCGACAAGGTGCGCGTCTCGCCCGGGATGTTGCCGCCGACCATCAGGACGACCCCGAACTCGCCCACCGTGTGCGCGAAGGTCAGCACCACGGCCGTGGCCAGCCCCGGGCGCGACAGCGGCAACACCACCCGCCACAGCGTCGCCGCGCCGAAATGGCCGAGGGTGGCCGAGGCCTCCCGCAGCCGCCGGTCGACCGCCGAGAACGAGGCGAGCAACGGTTGCACCGCGAACGGCAGGCTGTACAGCACCGAGGCGATGAGCAGCCCGGTGAAGGTGAAGGGCAGCCCGGAGCCGGTCACCGACTGCCACCAGCGGCCGACCGGGGACCGGCTGCCGAGCGCGAGCAGGACGTAGAAACCCAGCACCGTGGGCGGCAGCACGAGGGGCAGGGCGACGACCGCCTCGATGAGGACCGTCCAGCGGTGCCGACTGTAGGCCAGCCAGGCGGCCAGCGGGATCGCGAGCACCATCAGGATCGCGGTGGTGCAGACCGCCAGCAACGCGGTCAGTTCGACGGCGGCCCAGTCCACGTCAGGTGCCCGGCAGGTAGAAGCCGTACGCCTTCAGGATCGTGCGGCCGCGGTCGCCCAGCAGGAAGTCCCGGACGGCGCGGGCGGCCTCCGGATCCTGGGCGGCCGCGAGCACCACCCCGCCCTGCTCGAGGCGGGGAAAGCTGTCGAGCGGCACCTCGGCGAAGCGCCCCTGGGCCGCCATCGGCGGGGCCAGCGCCAGGGACAGCGCGATGACCCCGACCTGGGCGTTGCCCGACTCGACGAACTGCGCGGCCTGGGCGACGTTCTCGCCCAGCACCAACTTCGGCCGCACCTGCTCGTAGATCCCGGCGCTGGTCAGGGCGGCGACGGCGGCCTTGCCGTACGGGGCGTGGTCCGGGTTGGCGATCGCCACCTTCGTGGCTGCGGTGCCGGCGAGGGCGGCCAACCCGACGGTGGGGTCCACCGGCGAGTCGTGGGGCGCCCAGACGGCGAGGCGTCCGACGGCGTACTGGAAGACGTCGGTCGGATCGGCCAGCCCGGCCCGAGCGAGTTGCTGGGGGTAGCTGAGGTCGGCCGACAGGTAGAGGTCGAACGGCGCCCCGTTCAGGAGTTGCTGGTAGAAGGTCCCCGAGGAGCCGTAGGTGATGGCGAGGTCGATGCCGGACGCCGAGAGCCCGGCCCGGACGTCCTCCAGCGCGAACTTCAGGTCGGCGGCGGCCGCGACCCGCACCGTGCGGGGGGTGCTCGACGGGCCCGGCGTGGCGGCCGCGCTCGGGGAGCCGGATGGGTCGGCGGCGCAGCCGGCCAGCAGGAGGGCGAGGCCGGCGAGCAGGGGGACGAGGCGGCGCATGGCCATGCTCCTTCGCTCAGTGGTCGAGGACGACGTTCGTCGCCTTCACCCGGGCCGTGGTGACGACGCCCGGGGCGAGCCCCAGGTCGCGGACGGCCTCGGTCGAGATCAGCGCCACCACCCGGAACGGACCGCACTGCAGTTCGACCTGGCTCATCACGGTGTCGGAGACGACCCGGGTCACCAGGCCGCGGAACTGGTTGCGGGCCGAGGTGTGGCCCGGATGGGTGAGGTCGCCGGCGAGTTCTTGCGCGAGGTGGGCGAGGTCGACGCCGTCGACGACGCGGCGTCCGGTGTCGTCGGTGGACGCCTCGAGGCGTCCGGCGTCGATCCACCGGCGCAGGGTGTCGTCGCTGACGCTCAGCAGTTCGGCGGCCTCACTGATCCGAAAATGCGGCATAAGGGGCAGCATAATGCCGCAGGTGCGGTTTCTCAGCGATGTGCGCGGACGGCTCCTAACCGCACGACCCGGTCGCAGCGCGCGACGACCTCGGGGTCGTGGGTGATCACCAGCGTCGGCGCCCCGGCCGTGGACGCCCACAGGTCGTCGAGCAGGGCCGCGGCGGTCTCGGCGTCCAGGTGCTCGCTCGGCTCGTCGAGCACGATCACCTGGTAGTCGCCGACCAGCAGCCGGGACGCCGCGAGGCGCCGCCGCTCCCCGCCGGACAGGGTCGAGCCCAACTCGCCGACCGCCAGCCCCGGGTCGAGGGGGAGCCCGGCGCGCGCGAGGGCGTCCCGCACCTGATCCGCGGTGGCGTCCCGGCGGCCGATCTTGACGTTCTCCTCGACCGACGACGTGAACACGTGGGCGTCCTGGGCCAGGTAGCCGACCCGGCCGCGCACCGTCACCCTGCCTGCCAGGGGCGGGATCAACCCCAGGATCGTGGCCGCCACCGAGGTCTTGCCCACCCCCGAGGGGCCGACGAGCGCGACCCGCTCGCCCTCGGCGACGCTCAGGGTGAGGCCGGCCAGGAGCGGCTCGCCCCCGGGCCAGCCGATCGTGACGTCGGCCAGGTCGATGCCCGGCCTTGGGTCGGACGCCGCGGCGTCCAGGTCGCCGCGGCCGACGGGGGGAGCGTCGAGGACGGCCTCGACGCGGGCCAGGGCCACCCGGGCCCGGGTGGACGTCTGGGCGGCCTTGGCGAAGTCGCCGAACACCTCGTGCAGGGCCAGCGGGGTCAGCACGAGCACGGCCAGCATGGTGCGGTCGAGACGGCCCTCGGCGACGGCGTGGCCGCCGATGACCAGGGCGGACACCACCGCGGTGCCGGCGGCGGCCACCTGGAGCGCCGCCGCGACCCCCCGCACCCAGGCGGCCCGCTGCTCGGCGCGCCGCAGGGCGGCGTCCGCGGCGAGCACGCGGTCGAGAGCGGCGGCGTCCGCGCCGTAGGCGACGAGGTCGGGGGCCGTGCGGGCCACCTCGTGGACCACGTCGGCCAGCGCCCCGCGGGCCGGGACCGCGGCGGCGTCCGCGGCGCGGGACAGCCGCTGGGCGATCAGGGGGGCGGCCACCGCGGCGAGCAGCGACGTCGCCAGCAGCACGCCGGCGCTGGCGGCGTTGAACGCCCCCAGGATGACCGTCGTGCCCAGGATCACGAGCCCCCCGGACGCCAGCGGGATCGACACCCGCACGACGAGGTCGAGGATGGCCTGCACGTCGGCGACGACGCGGGTCAGCAGGTCGCCGCGGCGGCGTCCGAGCAGGGTCGTGCCGGCCAACCGCTCGTAGGTCAGCAGACGCAGCGCCGACTGCATCCGCAGCCCGAGGTCGTGGCCGACGAGCCGCTCGGCGTAGCGGAACACGCCGCGGCTGATGCCGAAGAACCGGACGCCGACCGCGCCCAGCGCCAGGGCGTGCTCGGGGGGCAGTTCGGCGGCGCGGGACAGCATCCAGGCCGACGTGCCCATCAGGCCCACCGAGGCGCCGGACGCCAGCGCGGCCAGCAGCACGGCCGCGGCGATGCGGAGCCGGGGCCGGTCGAGGCCGTCGAGGAGTCGCAACACGAGGTTCATGCCCCCACCTCCACCACGGCGTCCGCCTCGGCGATCACGGCGGCGCGGTGGCTGACCACCACGGCCGCGACCCCGGTGCCCCGCAGGCCCCGCAGCAGCGCGGCCTCCGCGTCGGCGTCCAGGCCGGCGGTCGGTTCGTCGAGCAGCAGCAGGTCGACGCCGCCGCGGCCCAGGCGGAGCAGCGCCCGGGCGGTCGCGATGCGGCGGCGCTCGCCGGCGGACACGCCCTCGCCGTCGTCGCCGACCGCCTGGTCGAGCGGCAACTCGGCGCCGCCGGCCGTGTCCAGGGCGTGCCGGACGTCGGCGTCCGAGGCTTCCGGGTCGCCCAGGCGGGCGTTGTCGGCGATGGTGCCGGCGATCATGCCGGGGGTCTGACCCACGTAGGCGATCCGGCGGCGCCACGAGGGCAGGGACGCCGGCGTGAGGGCCGCGCCGTCGACGACGATCGTGCCCGCCGACGGCCATAGGAACCCGACGAGGGCGTTCAGCGCGGTGGTCTTGCCGCCTCCGGAGGGGCCGGTGAGCACGACGAAGGTGCCCCGGTCGACGGCGAAGTCGAGGTCCGCCACGGCGGGCGCGAGGGCGCCCGGGTAGGTGTGGGTCAGGCCGCGCACGGCCACGAGGGGGGCCGCACCCGCGGCGTCCGGGGGGGTGGCGACGATGGACGCCGCGGGCGGCGGCGCGGCGTCCGGGGGCGGGTCGATGAGCGCGAATGCGGCCTCCGCGGCGGCCAGGCCGTCGGCGCTGTCGTGGTAGTGGACGCCGACCTGCCGTACCGGCAGGTACACCTCGGGGGCGAGGATGAGGACGAAGAGGGCGGCCGCCAGGTCGAGGTCGCCGAACAGCACCCGGAAGCCCGTCGTCACGGCGACGATCGCCACCGAGAGGGTGGCCAGCAGTTCGAGCACGAGGGCGGACAGGAACGAGATCCGCAGCGTCGCCATCGTCTCGGCGCGGTGGGCGGCCTCGGTGCGGCGCAGGCCCTCGACCTGGGCGCGGGCCCGGCCGAAGACCTGCAGGGTGGGCAGGCCCTCGACGAGGTCGCCGAAGTGGCGGGCCAGCCGGGTCTGCAGGGCCCAGCGGCGCCGGGTGCGGGCCTCGGTGGTCCAGCCGACGAGGGCCATGAAGAGCGGGATCAGCGGCACGGTCAGCGCCACGATCACCGTGCTGATCAGGTCGGTCGTCAGGATCGCCACGCCCACGATGGCCGGCACCACGACCGCCAGCACCAACTGCGGCAGGTACTTGGCGTAGAAGCCGTCGAGGCCGTCCAGGCCCTGGGTGACCAGGGTCACCAGGCCGCCGGCGGACGCCTCGCCGTCCAGCGGGCGGTCGAGGCGGGCCCGGAGGATGTCGGTGCGCAACTGCGACTTGACGGACGCCGCGGCGCGCTGCCCCAGCAGGTTGTTCAGCCAGGCCAGCAGGGCCTTGCCGGCGAACACCGCGGCCAGGGGGCCCACGACGGACGCCAGCGGTGCGGCGTCCCGGGTGTGGAACACCTCGGACAGCCCACGGGACAGCAGCCAGGCCTGGGCCAGCGTGAGCAGGGCGCCGGCGGCCCCGACCGCCACGAGGGCCACCAGGAACCAGCGGGTCGCCCGCGCGCGGCGCAGCAGCCGGGGGTCGAGGGGGCCGCGGCGGGCGCGCTGCGGGCCGGCGCTGCCCTGGGACCCGCGGGTGGGCGTGCGTAGGACGGCGCCCCGGTCGGTGACCGGGGCGCCGTCCAGGGCCGGGGGGTGCGTCATCGGGCCGAGGCTACCTCCTGGTCCAGCACCTCGTCGGGCATGTTGTGGGTGCTGATCCGGCGCCGGAAGACCCACACCGACCAGCCCTGGTAGAGCAGGACCACCGGCACGAAGACGGCGGCGGCGACGCTCATGATCGTGAGCGTGTACTCCGTGGACGCCGCGGTCACCCGGTTGAGGTGGGCGGCCGGGTCGGCGATGAGGGAGTTGTCGAAGCCCAGGTTCGGCCACATCCGCAGGAAGATGCCGATGGCGACGAACAGGATGGCGACCGTCGTGCCGGCGAAGGCGATGCCGTCGCGCTCGCTGCGGTTGAACCACCAGGCCACGGCCAGGCCGCCGGCGGCGAGGACCAGGCACACCCAGTCGAGGACGCCGAACGAGCTGGGGTAGGCGATGTTCTTCCACAGCAGGAAGACGGCGCCGGCGCCGATCGCCACAAGGCCGACGGTGTTGGCGAAGGCCACCGCCCGGTCGTGGATGACGCCCTTCGTCTTGAGGGCGAGGAACAGCGAGCCGTGGAACAGGAACAGCACCACCAGGACGACGCCGCCCAGCAGGGCGAACGGGCTGAACAGCTGCCAGAAGTAGGGCTCGCCGGCCAGCACGTGCAGGTTCGGGCTGGTGGCCGACTGGACGACCGGCAGGCCGATGATGAAGTTCGCGAACCCGATGCCGAACACCAGCGGCACGATGAACGAGCCGACGCAGGCGAGCCAGTCGAAGGTCGTGCGCCACCGGGTGCCGGGGTTCTTCGCCCGGTACTCGAACGAGACCCCGCGGATGATCAGGCCGGCCAGCACCAGGAACAGCGGCAGGTACAGGCCGGAGAACAGGGTGGCGTACCAGCCGGGGAAGGCGGCGAAGGTGGCCCCGCCGGCGGTGAGCAGCCACACCTCGTTGCCGTCCCAGAGGGGGCCGATGGTGTTGACGATGACGCGGCGCTCTTTCTCGTTCTTGCCGAGGAAGGGGATCAGCATGCCGACGCCGTAGTCGTACCCCTCGAGGACGAGGTAGCCGGTCCAGAGGACGGCGATCAGGATGAACCAGAGCACCTGCAGGTTCGAGGGCTCCATGGCGAGGAGGGTCATGGCGGTCTGCTCCTTCCTAGTAGGCGAAGGAGAGGACTTCGTCCTCACCCTTGATCGACGGTTCGACCACCTGAGGCAGCCCGGCCTTGGCGTACTTGGCCATGAGCCCCACCTCGACCACCGCGAGGGCGCCGTAGATGAGCGTGAAGAGCACCATCGAGATGATGACTTCCATCTGGGTCACGCCGGGCGACACCGCGGACGCCGTGGGCAGGACCCCGGCGACGATCCAGGGCTGGCGGCCCATCTCGGTGAAGATCCAGCCGAACGAGTTGGCGAACAACGGGGACAGCGGGGCGGCCAGCATGATCAACCGCCACAGGCGGGTGTCGTTGGGGTAGCGGCCCTTGCGGGTGACCCACAGCGCGAAGGCGCCCAGCGCCATGGCGAACATGCCGAGACCGATCATGAGGCGGAAGGTCCAGTACGACACCGGGATGTTCGGCGCGAAGGAGTCGATGCCGATCGTCTTCAGCTTCTCGGCGTAGGCCAACTGCAGCGCGTTGACGGAGCCGTCGGTCGCCGTCTGCATCTGGCCGGCGGCGTGGAGTTCGGCGTAGTGGGCCTGCAGGTCCCTGATGCCCTCGACCTCGGCGAAGGGGTCGTTCTTGGCCAGGATGCCCAGCACGCCGGGGATCTTGATCTCGAAGAGCGGACGCGAGCCGTCCAGCGTGCCGATCGTGAAGATCGAGAAGCCGGCCATCGGCCGTCCGGGGCCGCCCTCGGTCGTGTACAGCGCCTCGGCCGCGGCCATCTTCATCGGCTGGACCTGCTCCATGACCACGCCCTGGAAGTGCCCGCTCAGCGAGACGAGCGCGCCGGCGACGATGACGATCCAGGCGCCGAACTTGGTCGCCCAGCGGTACGCCGAGGCGTCCTTCTCTTCCTGCGCGGTGCGGTGGGCCTTGTTCAGCTTGGCCAGGTGGTACCCGGCGACGGCGAGGATGAGGCCGCCGGCCGTCAGGTACGCGGCGGCGAGGGTGTGCGGGAAGGTGACGAGGAAGACCGGGTTGACGAACAGCGCGCCGAAGTCGGTCATCTCGGCCCGGTCGGTGACCGGGTTGTAGGTGGCGCCCATCGGCCACTGCATGAAGCTGTTGGCCGCCAGGATGAAGATCGCGGACAGCATCGTGCCGATCGCAGCGAGCCAGATCGTGGCCAGGTGGATCTTCTTGGGCAGCTTGTCCCAGCCGAAGATCCACAGGCCGAGGAACGTCGACTCGAGGAAGAACGCCAGCAGGGCCTCGAAGGCCAACGGAGCGCCGAAGATGTCGCCGACGAAGCGGGAGTACTCGGACCAGTTCATGCCGAACTGGAACTCCTGGACGATGCCGGTCACCACGCCCATGGCGAAGTTGATGAGGAACAACTTGCCGTAGAACTTGGTGAGCCGGAGGAACTTCTCTTCACCGGTGCGGTACCACATGGTCTGCAGGACGGCCACCAGGAGCGACAGTGCGATGGTGACCGGAACGAAGAACCAGTGATAGACCGTGGTGATGCCGAATTGCCAACGGGCAAGGGTTTCCGGGCTCATGGCGGCAATCTACTACGCAGCGTCGTAGCTGGTCGGGTATTCCCGTTAGGGTGTTCCTCGTGGCGGTACTGGGCGACCTGGAGCAGCATGTCATGGCCGTGCTGTGGCGTGCCGGGCGCCCGCTGTCGGTGCGCGAGGTGCACGACCTGCTGCGCTATCCGCGCTCGGTGGCCTACACGACCGTCCTGACCGTGCTCGACCGGCTCGCCAAGAAGGGCACCGTCGACCGGCGCCTGGACGGCCGGGCCTGGCTCTACAGCTCGACGAAGTCCTGCGTCGACCTGCACGTCGACCAGATCCTCGCGCTGCTGGCCGGCTGCGGCGAGGGCCACGGCCGCGCGATCCTCGCCGCCGTCGGGGCCCGCCTGGGCGAGGTCGCCCGACCGGGCCAGGAGTCCTGCCTGACCACCGGCGACCCCGCCTGGACGCCGCCCGCCGGGGTCTGCCCGTTCGCCGCCGCCTGCGCGGCGGCCGCCGCGGACTGCACCACGTGCCCCACGCGCGCCGCGGCGTCCTGAGCGCGGTCGATCGGCCTGGCTGCGGCCGGCGGAGTGGATTCGGGTTGGCAGACCAACCCTGATCCACCCCGTTCCTGGGTGCTCAGCACGGAAGCGGTGGGACCAGGCAGGCCGGACACGGGCAAAGCACGCCGGTCCATCCGTGGGAACGCAGGATCTGCGCCACCTGTGCGGCTACGGCGCAAGGGCGGCCACGGACGTCGATCGAACCGTAGCGAGCGGTGCCTTGGCCGAGTGCAGCATGTCGGTTGTCGCGGTCCAGGTCACGGAACGCACCGTCGATGTGTCCGACCCTGCCGTCCAGTTCGATGACGGTGGCGAAATCGTCATACCAGAGGTCCAGCCTGGTCCCCGCGAGGAGGCCTTCCTGACGGCGGGCGGCGGGGAGACCATGGGCGCGCTCGACATCTCGTCGATAAACGAACTCCAGGGTGCTCTCGATGCCGGCCATGTCATCGAGGGTGTCCAGCCACAGCTTCCTGTTGACGAGCCGCCGCCGTCCGGCGATGGTGCGGGTGATGCTGCGGAGACTGATCCGGTTGATGCGCAGGGCGTCGGTCACCAGGCCGACGAAGGTATCGAGCGGGTGACCGTCCGCGACGTCGACCACAGCATCCTCTGGACGGATGACGGGCAGCGTTCCTCGTCGACGCGCAAGCCGACCGGCGCGATCCTGGCGGAAGTGCCAGGGTCCGCGGTGCGTGCGCCGGAGTCCGTGGGGTACCCAGATCTCGATCACTGACGGCTCGCGGGGCACGACTCCCAGTTGATGGAGCGCGGCGAGGCCCCCGGTGGCCGACATCGCCCCTCCCATCAGGTGACCCGCCCAGAGCGACTGGCGAAAGGTGGGGGGTTCCAGACCCAGCAGGTAGATGCCGTCGGTCAGGGATTGCCACTCGCCGTTGCGTCGAAGTCGTCGCCACGCCTCTCGGCTGTAGCCGGCCAGTTGCGCCTGTTCGTTGCTGATCACGGAGTTTTGGATCGTGAGAAGGGCGGTCAACGACTCGGCTCGGGTGCGCTGGAACACGCCCCCACAATGGGCGAGCCGTGTCAGCGGACTCGCCCGCCAGGGAGTGGAGTGGATTCGGGTTGGCAGACCAACCCTCATTCACTCCACTCCTGAACCCACCGACTCAGCGCGGGCGGCCGCCAGCGGCGAGGGCGGGTTCGGCCGTCTCGTCCTCGTCGACCATCGCCGCGTTGAACTGCGACCGGTAGAGGGCGTGGTAGGCGCCCTGGGCGGCCAGCAGTTGCTCGTGGCTGCCCTGCTCGACGATGGCACCGTCGGCCATGACCAGGATCACGTCGGCGTCCCGGATGGTCGACAGCCGGTGGGCGATCACGAAGGACGTGCGCCCCGACCGCAGGGCCGCCATCGCCCGCTGCACCAGCAGTTCGGTGCGGGTGTCGACCGAGGACGTCGCCTCGTCGAGCACCAGGATCGCCGGGTCGGACAGGAAGGCGCGGGCGATCGTGATGAGCTGCTTCTCACCCGCCGACACGTTCGAGCCCTCCTCGTCGATCACCGTGTCGTAGCCCTCGGGCAGCGAGTGCACGAACCGGTCCACGTAGGCGGCGCGGGCCGCCTCGAGCACGTCGTCCTCGGGGGCGTCCGGACGGCCGTAGGCGATGTTGTCGCGGATGGTGCCGTGGAACAGCCAGGTGTCCTGCAGCACCATGCCGATCTGGCCGCGCAACGCATCCCGGGGCACGGAGGCGACGTCGATGCCGTCGATCGTGATCCGTCCGCCCTGCAGCTCGTAGAACCGCAGCAGCAGGTTGACCACGGTGGTCTTGCCGGCGCCGGTGGGGCCCACGATGGCCACGGTCGAGCCGGGCTCGGCCACGAACGACAGCCCGGTGAGGAGCGGGCGCTCGGGGTTGTAGGAGAAGTCGACCTCCTCGAACGCCACCCGGCCCTCGATCGGTTCGGGCAGGACGCCGTCCGCGTCGGGGAGTTGCTCGTCGGCGTCCAGCACCTCGAACACCCGCTCGGCGGACGCGACGCCCGACTGCAGCAGGTTCGCCATGGACGCCACCTGCGTGATCGGCTGGGTGAACATGCGCGAGTACTGGATGAACGCCTGAACGTCGCCGAGGCTCATCTGCCCCGTGGCCACGCGCAGGCCGCCGATGACGGCGATGGCGACGTAGCTGAGGTTCCCGATGAAGAACATCAGCGGCATCATCATGCCGGAGATGAACTGGGCCCCGAAGGCCGCCCCGTAGAGGCGGTTGTTGTGCTCGGCGAAGGCCGCCTCCACCTCGCGCTGACGGCCGAACACCTTGACCAGCGAGTGCCCGGTGAAGGCCTCCTCGACCGTGCCGTTCAACTGCCCGGTGGACCGCCACATCTGGACGAACCGGCCCTGGCTCTGCTTGCCGATCAGCATGGCGACCGCGAGCGACACCGGGACGGCCACGAGGGCCACCAGCGCCAACTGCCACGAGGTCGCGAACATCATGATGAGCACGCCGATCAGCGTCAGCAGGTTGGCGAGCAACTGCGAGAGGGTCTGTTGCAGCGACTGCGCCACGTTGTCGATGTCGTTCGTGACCCGCGACAGCAACTCGCCACGCGACTGGCCGTCGAAGTACTTCAGCGGCAGGCGGTCGATCTTGGCGCTGACCTGCTGGCGCATGCGGTAGACGGTCCGCTGGATGACGCCGTTCAGGATCCAGCCCTGCCCCCACATGAACAGGCCCGACACCGCGTAAAGGCCGACGGCGAGCAGCACCCAGAACGACAACGCGCCGAAGTCGATGCCCTGCCCGGGCACGAAGTCGAGCCGGGCCGCCATGTCGGCCAGTTGCGTGTCGCCGCGGGCGCGCAGCCCCTCGATCACCTGGTCCTTGGTGAGGGTGACCCCGGCGGGCAGGTTCTTGCCCAGCTCGCGCCCGAGGGCGCCCGCGAAGACCACGTTGGTGGCCTCGCCGAGGATCCGCGGGCCGACCACGCTGAACAGGACCGACACGAAGGTGGCCGCCATGACGAGCCAGACCAGCACCTGCTCCGGCCGCAGCATGCGCAGCAGCCGACGCAGGGAGGGCCCGAAGTTGATGGCCTTCTCGGCCGCCCGCGCGCCCGCCATGGGGCCGTGGCCGACGGATGTCGGGGCGTCCTTGTCGCGCGCGGCCGCCCGGGTGATCTTCTCTCCGGGCCGCACGTCGACCGAGATCGTGTCCGGCCGCACGACCGGGCCCACCGCGACCGGGGACGCCGCGGGCGCCGGCGGGTCGTCCGGGTCGTCCCACCGGGGCGGGGTCAGCGCGGACCGGGCGGGGACGTAGTCCACGAAGTCGGACGCCGACAGTCCGGACGACCGTCGGGGGGCGTACTCGTCCGGCGCCGGATCGCCCGCGCGGCGGGGGATGTAGTCGTCGCTCATGCCGCCACCTCCTCGGCCTTGAACTGGGAATCGACGATCTCGGCGTAGGTCGGGCAGTCGGCCAGCAGTTCGGTGTGGGTGCCGAGCCCGACGACCGCACCGTCCTCCAGCACGACGATCTGGTCGGCGTTCCGGATGGTGGAGACCCGTTGGGCGACGATGATCACGGCGGCGTCCCGGGTCTCGGAGGCGAGCGCGGCCCGCAGGTCGGCGTCCGTGGTGACGTCGAGGGCCGAGAACGAGTCGTCGAAGACGTAGACGTCGGGGCGCTTGACGAGCGCCCGGGCGATGGAGAGCCGCTGCCGCTGGCCGCCGGACACGTTGGTGCCGCCCTGGGCGATGGGGGCGTCGAGCCCGCCCGGCATCTGTTCGACGAAAGCGCGGGCCTGGGCGACCTCGAGGGCATGCCACAGTTCCTCGGGGGTGGCGTCCGGTTTGCCGTAGCGCAGGTTCGAGGCGACGGTGCCGGAGAACAGGTAGGGCTTCTGCGGGACGAGGCCGATCCGGCTCCACAGGAGGTCGGGGTCGATCCGCCGCACGTCGGCGCCGTCCACCTCGACGACCCCGGCGGTGGGGTCGAACAGCCGCGGGATCAGGCCGATCAGGGTCGACTTGCCGGATCCGGTGGCGCCGATGATCGCCGTGGTCTGGCCGCTGCGCACGGTGAACGAGATGTCCTGCAGGACGGGCTGCTCGGCGCCCGGGTAACTGAACGCGACGCGGTCGAAACGCACCTCGCCGGTGCGGCCGAGGCTGGTGAGGGGGTCGCGGGGAGGCTCGACGCTGGACTCGGTGTGCAGCACCTCCTGGATGCGGACGGCGCACACGGACGCCCGCGGCGCGATCATCAGCATCATCGTCGACATCATGACGGCCATCAGGATCTGCATGAGGTACTGGAGGAAGGCGGTGAGCTGCCCGATCTGCATCTCGCCCGCGTCGACGCGGAGCCCGCCGAACCACATGACCCCGACCGAGCCGGCGTTCATCACGAACATGACCGTGGGGAACAGCGTCATCATCCGACGCCCGACCCGGGTGGCGGTGTCGGTCAGGTCGGCGTTGGCGGCGTCGAACCGCTTCTCCTCGTAGGGCTCGCGCACGAAGGCCCGGATCACGCGCAGGCCCGAGATGCGTTCGCGCAGCACCCGGTTGAGGTGGTCGGTCTGCACCTGGATGCGCTTGAACAGCGGCATCGTCTGGACGATGATCGCGCCGATCACGACCGCCAGCACCACGACGGACACGCCGATCAGCCACGACAGGCCGACGTCCTCCCGGAGGGCCATGATGATGCCGCCGATCATCATGATCGGGGTGCTGACGATGAGCAGCAGGGTCATGAACAGCATCTGCTGCACCTGCTGGACGTCGTTGGTGTTCCGGGTGATCAACGACGGGGCGCCGAAACGGTTGACCTCGCGCGTGCTGAACGACAACACCCGGCCGAAGAACGCCGCCCGGACATCCCGCCCGAACGACATCGCGACCCGCGAGCCGAAGTAGGCGGCCCCGATCTGGCCGGCCACCTGGGCCACGGTGATCGCCAGCATGACGGCGCCCGTGGCCAGGATGAACGCGTTGTCGCCCCGGGCGATGCCCTGGTCGATGATGGCCGCGTTCAGCGAGGGCAGGTTGAGCGACGCCGACACCTGGACCAACTGGAGCACGACCACGAGCGCGATCAGCCCCCAGTACGGCTTCAGGTACTGGCGGAGCAGGCTCAGGAGCATGGCGTGCCTTCGGTCGGGGTGGCGGATGCCGGTGGGGCCCGGCGGCGGCGCCCCCGGATGTCCCAATCGGACAGGGTAGCGCGCGGGCGGACCCCCACCAACGACGCCGGCCCCTCAGGCCAGCGAGGACCTGCGCACCCCCTGCTTGACGAGGGGCACCGTGGGCGGGCGCACGCTCAGTTCGGTGACGCCCAGCCGGATCAGCCGCTCGGTGGTCTCCGGCTCGCTGGCGAGGTCGCCGCAGACGGCGACCGGCAGGCCGGCCAGCCCGCGACAGGTCAGGGCGATGAGGTCCCACACGGCGGGGTCGTCGTGCGAGGTCAGGCGGGCGACCGCCGCGTTCGTGCGGTCGCTGGCGAGGGTGTACTGGGCGAGGTCGTTGGTGCCGATGCTCGCGAAGTCGAGCAGGCCCCGGAAGTCGCCCGCGCGCAGGGCCGCCGCCGGCACCTCGACCATCATGCCGACCGGCAGGTCGACGGGGCCCAGGTCGCGCAGCACCTCGGCCAAGACCCCCCGCGCCCACGCCACCTCCTCGGGGTGGGTGACCATGGGGAACATGACGCGCACCGGCGTCCGGCGGGCGGCGAGGGCGATACCGCGCAACTGCTCGGCCAGCAGGTCCGGGTGGTCGCGCAGGGCGCGCAGCCCGCGCGCCCCGAGGGCCGGGTTCGCCTCGCGGGCGATCGGCAGGAAGGCGAGCGGCTTGTCGCCGCCGGCGTCCCAGGTGCGGATCGAGATCGGCCCGCCCAGCGTCCGCCCGATCGTGGCGTAGACCTCGGCCTGCTCCTCGGCGTCCGGCGGGCTCGTGCGCGCCCCGAAGAGGATCTCGGTGCGCACCACGCCGGAGCCTTCGGCGCCCACCCGCGCGCCCCAGCGGGCGTCCGCGACCGAGGACACGTTCGCCTCCACCAGGATGCGGTGGCCGTCCCGGGTGACGGCCGGTTCGTGCGCGTGTTCGAGGGCGGACGCCGCGGCCGCGGCCCGCCCCTGGTTCCGGGCGGTGAGTTCGCGTTGCTCGTCCGGGGAGGGGTCGACCCACAGTTCGCGCGTCACCGGGTCGAACCCGACCACGGTGCCCTCGCGCAGCCCGCGCGCCACGCTGCGGCCCGCCAGCACCGGGATCCCCCGGGCCTCGGCCGTGAGGGCGCCGTGCCCGCGCTCGCCGCCGGTGGTGGTGATCACGCCGAGGCACACCCGGGCGTCGAGCCGGGACGCCGTCGCGGCGTCCAGTTCGTCGAGCAGCCAGATGCACGGCTCGGCGGGGCCGTCGTCCTCCAGGGGCCGGCCCATGAGGGCGAGCAGCAGCAGCCGCCGTACGCTGCGGAGGTCCTGGCCGCGCTCGCGCAGGTAGGGGTCGGTCAGGGCGTCCATGGCGCGGGCCACCCGGGTCAGGTAGTCGATGACGGCGTCGACCGCGCTGAACCCCTCGGTGATCCGGCTGACCACCTCGTGGGCGAACTCGCGGTCGGTCGCCAGCATCGCCTGCGCGCTGAAGATGCCCGCCGAGGACGGCCGCAGCGCGGCCAGGGTGTCGAGATACTCCTCCACCTCGGTGACCGCGTGGTTGAACCGGATGAGTTCGTCCTTGGGGCTGCGCGGGTGGTAGCCGTCCACGCTGGGCACGCTCGTGCGCCGGTGGATCGGCCCGATCACGATCTGACTGCCGGACGCCGTCGGCTCGGCCGGGTCCTCGACCGGCACCTGGGCCGGTTCCCGCGTGGCCCGCGGCGGCCGCGGGGCGTCCAGGTTCTCGCCGAAGTCGCGCGCGCCCAGGTCGGACAGCAGCGCCCGCGCCCGTTCCGCCTCGGGCCCGCTGATGCGCGCCTCGAGGATCTGGCCCTGGCCCAACTCGAGCGCCGTCAGCCGGCTGAGGCTCGTCGCGGGCGCCGACCCCTTGCCGGTGGTCGCGTTGCTGAGTTGCACGTCGGCGTCCACCTCGCGCAGGGCGGCGACGATCGCCGCGGCGGGCCGGATGTGCAGCCCGTGCGGGTTGGCGACCGTGGTGCGCCAGGTGAGGGTGACCGGCTTGCGCTCCTCGGGCTGCTGCCGCGGCAGGGTCAGCAGCGGGGGCCGGGCCTCGGCGTCGTCGTCGAGGTGGGCCCGCTTGGCGTCCAGGGCGTGGGCCGCCTCGTCCGCCACCGCCTCGAGGTCCGCGCCCGTGGACGCCGTCACGACGGCCGACAGCAGGCCCTCCACGATCGGCGCCGACGAGATCCGGACGCGGTCGGCCAGGTCGGCGTCCAGGAACTCCAGCGCCAGTTCCGTCGACAGCAGGGCGCTGCCCAGGTCGAGCAGCACGAGGACGCCGTCGTTCGAGTCGACGCGCTGGACCGCCAGCGAGATGGCGGCGGCGTCCGTGCCGAAACCGCCGTTCAGGCCGGCGGCGACGGCGACCTCGGGGCCGCCGGCGGGCACCATCTGGGTCGCCAGCGCCACCGCCGCCTCGGCGAGCGGGCGGCTGTGGGAGACGACGACGATGCCGATCACACCGCCCAGAGTACGGGGCGTTCGGCCCCAGGGCCGAACGCGCGGTCGCCGCCTCAGGCCAGGGTGGCCGCAGCGCTGGCCAGCAACAGGGCGGCGCTGGTCGCGCCCGGGTCGGCCACGCCGCGGCTGCGATCGCCGAGATAGGAGGCTCGTCCCTTGCGCGCCACCAGGCCCACGGTGGCGTCGCGCCCGGCAGCGGCCGCGGCGGACGCAGCCCCGAAGGGGTCGACGTCCCCGGCGGCGTCGAAGGCGTCGACGGCGGGCGCCAGGGCGTCCACCATCGTCTTGTCGTCGCGTTCGGCCTTGCCGCGGGCGACGACGCCGTCGACTCCGGCACGCAGGGCCAGCGACCACTGCTCGGCGGTGATGTCCCCGTCCGGCGGCAGCGCGGCGGCCAGCCGCAACAGCAGGGTGCCGTACAGGGGGCCGCTGGCCCCGCCGACGCTCGACACCAGCGCCATCGCCGCCTGCTTGCCGTAGTCGCGGGCCGACACGCACGCCTGGGGGTCGATCGCGGCCACGACCGCGAAGCCCCGGTTCAGGTTGGTGCCGTGGTCGGCGTCCCCGATGAGGCGGTCGAGTTCGGTCAGGTCGGGCTCGGCGGCGGCCACGGCGTCCGCGAAGTGCCGCAGCCAGGACGCGAGCAGGGACGCGTTCAGCGGCTTCACCGCGGCCCCCAGCGCAAGGCCGGCGTGTCGACCGGGGCGTCGTACAGGGCGAGCAGTTCGTCGTCGGCGCGCAGCAGGGTCAGCGAGCAACCGGCCATTTCCAGCGACGTGATGTGGTTGCCGACGAGCGTGCGGGCCACCGTCACCCCGGACGCCGCGAGTGCGGCCGCGATCTCGCCCCACATCAGGTAGAGCTCCAGCAGCGGGGTGCCGCCCATGCCGTTGCACAGGGCGACGACGGGCGCGCCGGTGAAGTCGAGGTCGGCCAGGATCGGCGCGACCAGCATCCCGGCCAGTTCGCGCGCGGGCGCGAGGGGACGCCGCTCGCGTCCGGGCTCGCCGTGGATGCCGACCCCCAGTTCGAACTCGCCGTCGGCCAGGTCGAACGTGGGGCGTCCGACGGCGGGGACGGTGCAGCTGGTCACCGCCAGCCCCATCGACCGGCAGGACGCCGCCGTGCGGCGGGCGACCTCCGCCACGCCGGCGAGGTCGCGGCCCTGCTCGGCGGCCGCCCCGGCGATCTTCTCGACCAGGACGGTGCCGCCGACGCCGCGGCGTCCCGCGGTGTAGAGCGAGTCGGTGACCGCGACGTCGTCGGCCACGAGCGCCGTCTCGACCGGGACGCCGGCGTCCGCGGCGAGTTCGGCCGCCATCTCGAAGTTGAGGACGTCGCCGGTGTAGTTCTTCACGATGTGCAGGACGCCGGCGCCGGCGTCCACGGCGACCGTGGCGGCGAGGATCTGGTCGGGGGTGGGGGAGGTGAACACCTGGCCGCAGCACGCGGCGTCCAGCATGCCGGCGCCCACGTACCCGCCGTGCAGCGGCTCGTGGCCCGAGCCGCCCCCGCTGACCAGGCCGACCTTGCCGGGCCGGGGCGCATCCCCCCGCAGGATGAGGCGGTGGGCATGGTCGACGCGGAGCGTGTCGGGATGGGCGGCCGCGATGCCCCGGAGTGCGTCGGCGACCACGGCGTCGGGGTCGTTGATGAGCTTGCGCATGCTCCGCAGTCAACCACCTCCGGCGGACGCCGCCCAGCCCGCCGTTGGCAGTCGCCGCCGCGGGGGGCGACCATGGAGGCTGCGCCGGCGATGGGCCCCGGCATGGAGGAGGATCCCGGCATGAAGCACCGCATCGTCGACAGCCCGCTCGGCCCGCTCACGCTCGTCGTCGACGACGACGGTGCCCTGGTGGGGCTCTATGAGGACGGGCAGCGCGGCGGGCCGGCGGAGGGGTCGGCCCCGCTGGGGGAGCGCGACGACACGGTCGCCCAGGACGTCGTCGACCAGCTCGCCGAGTACTTCGCGCGTCGGCGCACCCGGTTCGACGTGCTGCTCGACCCGGCGGGCACCGACTTCCAGCGGCGGGTCTGGGCCGCGCTCGCCGAGATCCCCTACGGCAGCACCGAGACGTACGGCCACCTGGCCGAGCGCATCGGATCGCCCCGGGGCACGCGGGCGGTCGGCGCGGCCACCGGCCGGAACCCGATCAGTATCATCGTGCCTTGTCATCGCCTGGTCGGGTCGTCCGGCGACCTGGTCGGGTACGCCGGCGGCCTCGCCCGCAAGCGGTGGCTGCTGGACCTGGAGGCCGGCACCGCCCTCCTGTGATCGGACGCCGCGGGCTCAGCCCTCGCCGTGGTCGCGCGCGTAGGCGCTGACGTCTCCGGCGCGCAGCCCGGCGGCCAGCAGGGCGAGGCGCTCGGCGTCGACGAACACGACGTCGGTCAGTCCTCCGGCGGTGCCGCTGCCCGACGTGGGCACCCGCAGGGAGGTGATGGCCCCCGCGTCGATGGCGCGGAGGGCGGGGACGAGCCCCATCACCGTCGCGGCGTTGACACCGCCGTACACCCGCACGGATCCGAACACCTTTGTCGCCACCGCGGCGAACGTCGTCGGGGTGGACAACAATCCCTGCAGGTGCCTGATCATGCCGGTGATCACGGCGCGGTGCCGTTCCCCCCGGTCGAAGTCGCCCTTCGGTAGTTCCTTTCGTTGCCGGACGAAGAAGAGCCAGCCGTCTGCGTGCTGGGTCAGCGTCCCCGCCGGGAACTGGGTCTTGCTGCCGTCCAGGTGCGGGAACGCCGACGCGATGCGGTTCCGCACGCTGAACCCGTCCAGTAGGACGCACAGGTCGACGAAACCGGCGAAGTTCGTCTGCGCGACGTAGTCGATCCGCAGGCCGCCGAACAGGTCGGAGACGGTTCGCTTCACGCCGCTGATGCCCGCGGAGGCCAGCGCCGAGTTGGCCTTCGACCGGCGCCCGCCGGCGATGGCGACGTAGCAGTCGCGCGGGATCGAGCACAGCGTCACCGACCTCCGGTCGGCCGACAGTTGAGCGACGACCATGACGTCGGTGTTCGTGTCGTCGCGGTTCGAGTCGGTCCCCAGGATCAGCGCGGTGACGATCCCGGACGGGAGTGGGTCGGCCACCCCGGCCCAGGGCGGCCGGGACGCGGGGTCGGACGAGGACGGGGCGGCGCCGGCGGCGTCCGACGGGCCGGACGACGGCGCGCCGGTGGGGGCGCTGCCGGAGGCGGGGACGGGGGTGGTGGCGGGCGTCGTGCAGCCCGTCACGGCGGCGCCGAGCGCGCCGAGGGCGGCGAGGAGGCCGGAGCGTCGGGAGAGGGTCACGCGACCAGAGTAGGCGGGGCCGCGGGGCCGGCGCGGCGGCGTCCGGGTTCGGAGCCGGGGGTGGGCCGCCTCTAAGCTGTCCCGGTGACCCTGCCGACGCCTGCCCCTTCGACCGTGCCCGAGCAGATGCAGGTGCGCCTCGACAAGCGCGCCCGCCTCCTGGCCGAGGGCCGGGACGCCTATCCGGTCGGGGTGCCGCGCACGCACTCCCTGGCGGAGGTGCGCGCCCGCTGGGGGGCCCTGACGGCGGGTGAGGAGACGACGGACGTGGTGAGCGTCGCCGGCCGGATCATCTTCCAGCGCAACACGGGCAAGCTCTGCTTCGCCACCCTCCTCGACCAGTTCACGGCCGACGACAACGGCGAACGCCTGCAAGTGATGCTCTCGCTCGCCGAGGTGGGCCCGGAGTCGCTGGAGCGGTGGAAGGCCGACCTCGACCTCGGCGACTTCGTCTCGGTCACCGGCCGGGTCATCGCGTCCAAGCGCGGCGAGCTGTCGGTGCTGGCGACCGACTGGATGCTGGCGGCCAAGGCGTTGCGGCCGCTGCCGACGCTGCACCACGAACTCTCGGAGGAGACCCGGGTGCGGCAGCGGTACGCCGATCTGGTGGTCCGGCCCGAGGCGCGCCAGATGGTGCGGACCCGCGCCGCCATCACCCGCAGCATCCGCGAGACCCTGCACCGGGAGGGCTATCTCGAGGTCGAGACGCCGACGCTGCAGCTGATCCACGGCGGGGCGACAGCGCGCCCCTTCCGCACCCACATCAATGCGTTCGACATCCCGATGACGATGCGCATCGCCCTGGAGTTGTTCCTCAAGCGCGCCATGGTGGGCGGCACCGACCGCGTCTACGAGATGGGGCGCATCTTCCGCAACGAGGGCATCGACTCGACCCACAGCGCCGAGTTCACGATGCTCGAGTTCTACGAGGCGTGGGCGGACCAGACCGACGTCGCCGAGCGGCTGCGCCGCATCATCCTGGACGCCGCCGACGCGGTCGGGTCCCGGCAGATCGCGACCGACCGGGGCGTGATCGACCTGGACGGCGAGTGGCGCTGGCTGCCGCTCTACACCGGCCTGTCGGAGCGGCTCGGCCAGCCGGTCGACCTCGACACCCCCCTCGAGGTGCTGCAGGCCGCCGCGGACGCCCATGGCGTCGAGTTCGACCCGGCCTGGGGCGCCGACAAGCTCGCGGTGGACCTGTTCGGGGAACTGGTCGAGCCGGACCTGCTGCAGCCCACGTTCGTGTGCGACTACCCGGCCATCGCGCAGCCGCTCGCCCGCCCGCACCGCGACAAGCCGGGCCTCATCGAGGCCTGGGACCTGATCATCGGCGGCCTCGAACGGGGGACGGGCTTCTCGGAGTTGATCGATCCGGTCATCCAGCGGCAGCGGCTCTCCGAGCAGTCCCTGAAGGCGGCGAACGGCGACCACGAGGCCATGCAACTCGACGAGGACTTCCTCAACGCTCTCGAACTGGGGGCCCCGCCGATGGGGGGCGTCGGCCTCGGGCTGGACCGGCTCATCATGCTGTTCACCGGCGTCGGCATCCGCGAGTCGATCCTGTTCCCCCTGCTGAAGCCGCACGCCTGAGCCCCTCCGCTACCGTGGGGGGCGGCGGCCCACCACGCGGACGCCGTGGGAGAACGGAGGCGGCGATGACGGTCGTCCAACTCAGGGGGGTGGCCCTCGGTGAGGGCCGCGCCAAGGTCATCGTGCCCATCACGGGCCGCACGAGCGCCGAACTCGTCGCCCAGGCGGCGGCCCTGGCGTCCCATGACCTCGACATCGTGGAGTGGCGGGTCGACTTCCTCGACGCCCCCGCGATCGACCAGGTGCTCGACGCCGGACGCCGCGTCGTCGACGTGCTCGGGGGGCGTCCGGTGCTGTTCACCTTCCGGACCGCGGCCGAGGGCGGCGCCCGCGCCATCGAGCCGGACGCCTACGTGGCCCTGCACCAAGCCGTGATCGAGTCGGGTCTGGTGGACGCCGTGGACGTCGAACTGAGCTTCGAGGCCGCTGCGGGCGACCGCGTCATCGAGGCGGCCCACGCCCGCGGGGTCGCCGTGGTGGGCAGCAGCCACGATTTCCACGCGACCCCGTCGATCGACGAGATGGTGGCCCGGCTGACGGCGATGCACCAGCGTGGCTGCGACATCGTCAAGATCGCCGTCATGCCGGTCGATCCCGGCGACGTGCTGCGCCTGCTGCAGGCGACCTGGACCGTGGCGAGCCGGCCGGACGCCCCCCCGGTGCTGACGATGGCGATGGCCGGCCTGGGCGTCGTCACCCGGTTGGCCGCGCAGACGTTCGGCTCGTGCGCGACGTTCGCGATGGTCGGCCGGGCGTCCGCCCCGGGGCAGGTGCCCGTCGAGCAACTTCAGCCGATCCTGCGTCTGATCGACGCCAACCTGCAGCGGCCGCCCGCCTCGTAGGGCCGGTCAGGGCCGGTCAGGGGGAGGGCGTTACTTCCACTGGGTCGCGATGGCGAAGGACGCCGTCATCAGGCCCATGCCGATCAGCACGTTCCACCCGCCGAGGGCGGCCATGAACGGGATGTAGGGGCTGGCGATGTAGTAGAGCACCAGCCAGGCGACGCCGAGCAGGCCGACGGTGACGAAGGTCGGGGCGACCCAGGCGGCGCTCTCCAGGCTGGCCTTCTTGCGGGGCTTGCCCTTCGTGGGCGTCTTGTCCGCCAGCTGCCGGCCGCTGCGGGTGGCAGCCGTCTTGTCGGCCGCCTTGGGTCCCTTGGCTTCGGGCACCGGTCGCTCCTGTCAGGTCGTGGAGATGATCGCCCCATGGTATCCCGGACGCCCCCGCGCCCGCCGCGGCGGGCGTCCGTCGCGGTGGGCGCCCGGTCTGCCCGGAGGCGCCGCGCCGTACGCTGGCCGCATGGCCCGGATCCTCGTCGTCGACAACTACGACTCCTTCGTCTACAACCTCGTGCAGTACCTCGCCCAGATCGGGGCGGCGGTCGAGGTGTGGCGCAACGACGACGCACGCTTCGCCGACCCGGCGTGGGCCGACGGCTTCGACGGCGTCCTGTTGTCGCCCGGCCCGGGCACCCCGGAGGCGGCCGGGGTCTGCGTCGAAGTCGTGCGCGCGTCGGCCGGGCGGCTGCCCTTCTTCGGTGTCTGCCTGGGACTGCAGGCGATCGCCGTCGCCTTCGGCGGCGTGGTGGGTCGGGCCCCCGAACTGGTGCACGGCAAGACGTCGAGCGTGTTCCATGACGGGCGCGGGGTGTTCGCCGGCCTGCCCGACCCCATCACCGCGACCCGCTATCACTCGCTGGCCCTGGAGCCGGACACGGTGCCGGGCTGCCTCGAGGTGTCGGCGCGGACCGAGTCGGGCATCATCATGGCGATCCGCCACCGGGAGTGGCCGCTCGAGGCGGTGCAGTTCCACCCGGAGTCGGTGCTGACCGAGTGCGGTCATCAGATGCTGGCCAATTGGCTCGTGACCTGCGGGGACGCCGACGCGCCGGCCCGCGCGACGGGCCTCAGCCCGCTGATGAACGTCGCGTCCTGACCCTCGGCCGCCCCGGTACCGACGCCGCCGTCAGGGGGCGGGGGTGGCCGGGGGGCTGGTTGTCGACGTGACCACCACGGTCGAGGTGACGGGCGGCGGCGCCGTGGTGGTCGTGGTCGTGGTGGTGGTGACCACGGCGGTCGAGGTGACCACGACGGTCGTCGTCTGCGGCGGCACCGCGAAGAAGATCGTGAGCCGGTCGGTCTTGTTCATCACGGTGCCGGCAGCCGGGTCGGTGCCGATCACGGAATTGGTGGTGGCGGTGCTGGCCTGCTCCCGCAACACCACGTTCGTGAACCCGGCGTCGGTGCAGATCTTGAAGGCGACGTCCTTGTTGTAGTTGCCGATCGCGGGCACGGCCGCCTGGCCGCTGGCGTAGTAGAGGACGATCTGCTGCCCGGCGGAGACGGAACTGCCCTCCTTCGGCTCGACGCTCAGCACCTGGTTGGCGCGGGCCGCCGGCGGCTCGGAGGGCGCCGGTTGGGGTTTGACGTTGGCGAACCCGGCATCCCGCAGCTTCTGCTGGACGAGGTTGACGTCGTTGCCGACGATGCCGGAGGGCAGGATCAGCTTGGTGGGTCCCACATTCACGGTGATGGCGACGTTGGAGCCGGGGTCGACGAGGTCGCCGGAGCCCGGTTTCTGTTCGACGACCTTGCCCACGGTGTCGTCGTCGGCGCCCTGCACCTGGCCGACCACCGGGTTCAGGTTCTTGTCGCGGATCATGTACTCGGCGATGCCCTGGTCGAGGCCCTGGACGAGCGGGACGGCGACCTGCGCCGGCCGCGGCTGCCACAGCACCAGGAACGCCGTCAGCGCCACGAGCGAGACGAGCAGCAGGCCGGTGACGACGGGCCACACCCGGCCGCCGCGCCGCCGCGGCGGCTCGGGGCCGCGCATGACCTGCGGCAGCGGGCCCGTGTGCGCGCTGGCCGGCGCCAGAGGCAGCGGCCCCGTGTGGGGCCCGGGATAGGGCCCCGGTTGGCCGCGGTACTGGGCGAACACCGAGGTCTGGGCACTCGGCATCGACACGGGCAGGGGCGGCCGGACGGTGGTGGGGGCGATCGGGGGCGGCGGCGCGCTGGCCTGCACCGGCTGTCCGCTCAGCAGCCGCCGGATGTCGGCGCCCATCTCGCCGGCGCTCTGGTAGCGGTCGGTGGGGCTCTTGGCGAGCGCCCGCAGCACGATGGCGTCCATCGCGGGCGTGACTTCGGAGTCCAGTTGGCTGGGCGGGATCGGAGCCTCGCGCACGTGCTGGTAGGCGACCGACACCGGCGAGTCGCCGGTGAACGGGGGACGCCCCACGAGCAGTTCGTACAGCAGGCAGCCGGCGGAGTACAGGTCGGAGCGGGCGTCGACCGTCTCGCCCCGGGCCTGCTCCGGCGACAGGTACTGGGCCGTGCCGATGACGGCGGCCGTCTGCGTCATGGTGGACGACGTGTCGGCGACGGCGCGGGCGATGCCGAAGTCCATGACCTTGACCGCGCCGGTCGAGGTGATCATGACGTTGGCCGGCTTGATGTCGCGGTGGACGATGCCGGCCTTGTGGCTGTTGGCCAGGGCCTCCAGGACGCCGAGGCAGAACTCGAAGGCGCGGCGGGGCAGGATCGGCCGGCCGTCGCGCAGGATGTCGCGCAGCGTCCGCCCCTGCACGAGCTCCATGACGATGAAGGGGACGCTGACGCCGGACGCCGGGTCGAACTGCTCGCCGGTGTCGTAGACGGACACGATGTTCGGGTGGTTCAGGCCGCCGGCCGCCTGGGCCTCGCGGCGGAACCGTTCCTGGAAGGTGGCGTCCGAGGCGAGGTCGATCCGCAGCTCCTTCACCGCTACGTCGCGGTTGAGGAGCCGGTCCCGGGCCCGGCGTACCGTGGCCATTCCGCCGCGGCCGAGCACCTCGCCCACCTCGTACCGGTCGCCGAGGATCCGCTGGTCGGTCATCGCATCGCCTCGATCACTCGCTTCGCGATGGGGGCGGCGATCCGGCCGCCCGAGACATCGCTCGCATCCACGCCGGCGTCCTGGACGAACACGGCCACCGCCACCTTGGGGTCGTCCGCCCACGCCACGAACCACGCGTAGGGGGCGTTCACGCCGTCGGTCAGGGCGGTGCCGGTCTTGCCCCCGACCCGGACGCCGTCGATCTGCGCCCGACTGCCCGTGCCGTTCTCCACCACGCTGACCATCATGCCCTGCAGCGCTCGCGCGTTCGCGGCCGTCATCGCCTGCGACAGTCGTTTCGGCCGGGTCTGCGACAGCAGCGACAGGTCGGCCGCCCGGACCTCCTGCACCAGATAGGGCTGCATGACGCTCCCGTCGTTGGCGATGCCCGCGGCGATGACGGCCATCTGCAGGGGGGTGGCGGCCACGTCGAACTGGCCGATCGAGCTCTGGGCCAGTTGGGCCGCGGTCAGGTCCGCCGGGAAACGGCTGGCGACGGCGGGCAGGTCGGGCAGCAGGCTGGCGCTGCCGAACCCGAACTTCTCGGCCTGCGTGCGCACGGCGTCAGCGCCGAGCGTCATGCCCAGCTTCGCGAAGGCGGTGTTGCAGGACGTGGTGAGCGCCTGGATGAGGCTGATCCGGGTGCCGCCGCAGGAGCCGGCGTTGCCCAGGGGACGGGTGGTGCCGGGCAACGTCAGGGACTCTGGGGCGTCCACCTGGCTCTCGGGGGTCATCCCCGATTCGAGGGCGGCCGCGCCGACGACCAGCTTGAACGTCGAGCCGGGCGGGAAGATCTCGCGGGTCGCGCGGTTGGTGAGCGGCTTGCCGGGGTCGGCGGACAGAGCCGTCCAGGCATCCTGGGAGGCGGCCAGGTCGTGGGTCGCCAGGTCGTTCGGGTCGAACGTCGGCGAGGTCACCAGGGCCTTCACCGCCCCGGTGCTCCAATCGAGCGCCACGACGGCGCCGGGGCGGTCGCCGAGCGCCTCCGCGGCGGCCCGCTGGGCCAACGGGTCGAGCGTCGTCACCACGGACGCCCCCTGGGGCCGGGTGCCGGTGGCCAGGTCGACGAGCCGCTGCATGAACTGGCCGCTGGAGGAGCCGGAGAGGTACGCGTTCTGGCTCTGCTCGAGGCCCGAGCGCCGGTACACGAACGAGTAGTAGCCGGTGACGGCCGCGTAGAGGGGGCCCTGCGGGTAGCTGCGCTGGAAGCGGAACCGGTCCTCGACCGGCTTCGTCGACGCGATGACCGTCGTGCCCGCCAGGATCGCACCCCGATCGGTGCCGAACTCGGCGTCCGTCACCCGCCGGTTGGCGGGGTCGGCGAGCAACGAGGGGTTGCGGGCGACGTACCCGTACGTCGAGTTCACCATGAGCGCCAGGAACAGGCCCAGGACGACGACGGCCACCGCACGGATCGAGCGGTTCATGGGCGGTCCTCCCCCTTGCGTGGCAGCCGCGCCCAGACGCTCGGCGCCGGCCGGTCGACGGGGGCGAACGGCTCGGTGGGCGGCCCGTCCTCGGGCAGCACGACGGCGATCACCTCGGTCGGTTCGTCGTCCCCGGCGACGCCGTGCCCCGTCGCGCGGACGGGTGGGGGCGCGGGGACGGGGGCGGCCGCCGGGGCGGCGTCCGCCAGGGCGTACTCCTCGGCCGTGACCGCCGGCTGCGGCCGGCGCACCTGATGGGTGAGCGTCAACAGGAGGCCGAGCAGCAGGTAGTTCGAGATGAGCGACGATCCGCCCTGCGACATGAACGGCGTGGTCAGGCCGGTGAGGGGAAGCATGCGGGTCACGCCACCCACGATGATGACCACCTGGAGGGCGAACACGAAGCCCAGGCCGGCGGCGAGCAGCTTGCCGAACGGCTCCCGGGCGGCCAACGCGGCCCGCAGGATCCGGGCCACGAAGATCAGGTAGACCAGCAGGATCGCGAACAGGCCCACCAGGCCCAGTTCCTCGCCGAGGGCGGCGGCGATGAAGTCGCTCTTGGCGATCGGGGTCAGGTACGGACGCCCCAGGCCCCACCCCGTGCCGAACAGGCCGCCGGAGGCGAAGCCGTACTGGGCGCTGATGATCTGGCCGTTCTGGGCGGGATCGGAGAAGGGGTGCAGCCACGACTCGAAGCGCACCCGGACGTGGTTCATCTGCGTGTAGCCCAGGGCGCCCATGACGACCACGAGCAGCGCGCCCAGGATCGCCCAACTGGGGCGTTGGGTGGCGACGTAGATCATGGCCACGAACAGGCTGAAGAACAGCAGGGACATGCCCAGGTCGGTCTGGAAGACCAGGATGATGAGGCTCACGCCGAAGAGCAGCGCGATGGGGCCGAGGTCGCGCGCCCGCGGCAGGTCGATACCGAGGATGCGGCGTCCGGCGACGGCCAGGACGTCGCGCTTCTCGGTGAGGTAGCTGGCGAAGGCCACGCTCAGCACGATCTTGGCCACCTCGCCGGGCTGGAAGCTGAAGGACCCCAGCCGGATCCACACCCGGGCGCCGTGGCTCTCGTAGCCGATGCCGGGCAGCAGCGGCAACAGGAGCAGCCCCAGGCCGAGCGCGAACCACAGGTAGGTGTACTTCTGCAGCCGTCGGTGATCGCCGAGGAACAGCACGACGACGAGCAGGACGGCGACGGCGGCGACGGTCCACAGCAGTTGCAGGCGTCCGGACTGCATCGGCGGGGTCGTGGCCTGGTCGAGGCGGTAGATCATGGCGATGCCGAGGCCGTTGAGCAGGAAGACGGCGGGCAGCAGCAACGGGTCCGCGTAGGGCAGCCGCAGCCGCACCACCAACCACGTGACCAGACCCAGGCCGAACCACAGCCCGACGGCGACCGTCCAGTCCTCGGGCAGCACGCCGTCGAACTGGTTGAGGTTCACCATCAGGTAGGCGCCCGCGCCGAGCGCCAGCGCGAACAGCAGCATCGCGAGCGACGCCACCGTGCGCTTGGAGTGGACCACCTGGTCGGCCATCAGCACTCCTCGGTGTCCACCGACGTGCTGGGAGCCGCGGTGGGGACGCCGAGGGCGCCGCTCGGTGAACCGCTCGGGGCTCCGCTGGGAGCCATGGACGGGGTGGGGGACGCCGATGGCGCGACCGGGACCTGGCTGGCCCGGGCGCGCGCCTCGCGCTGGGCGACGCAGCGCTCGGCCACCGTCTTGAGTTCGGCGAGGGTCGCCCGGCCGGCGTCCAGGCCACTGACCTCGAAGGTGCGGTTGACCTGTTGGACCCGGGCGGGCGGCAGATCGCCGAGGGACGAGCCCTCGTCGACCACATGGCTGAGGGGGCGGCCGAGGACGGTGCCGGAGACGCCCTGATAGAGCGCCACCTTCACCGTCGAACCGCTGGCGGTGGGGCCGATGTAGAAGCGGGTCTGGGTGTAGGCGTACCACCCGAACGCGCCGCCGGTGAGGAGCAGAGCCGGCACGAGCACCATGAGGACCGCGCGCAGCAGTTGCCGGCGCGTGCCGACGCGCAGCGCGTAGCGGGCCTCCTCCGGATCGGCGGCCGGCGCGGCGGCGACCGGCGCGGGGGCGAGGGCCGGGAGGTCGACGAGGGTGGCCTCCACTGCGGTCGCGTCGGACAGCACGGGATCCGGCGGGAGGGCGTCCGGTGGGGTGAGGGTGTCCGGCGGGGGAGCGGGCTGGGCCGCGGCCCGGGCCGCGATGGCCGGGACGGCGGCCGCGCCGAGGATGGCGACGCCGGGGGGTTCGGCACGGGCGGGTTGGTCGTCGGCCGGGTCCACGTCGGCGAGGATGATCGTGATGTTGTCGTACCCACCGGCCTCGTGCGCCAGGTCGACGAGCCGGGCGACGGCGGCCTCTCGGTCGGCGAGGGCGGCGGGGGCGGCGATCTCGGCGTCCGTCACGAGGCCGCACAGGCCGTCGGAACAGACCAGCAGGCGGTCGCCCGACCGCACGGGCACGACCGTGAATTCGGGCTCGTGCTGCGGTTTGCCGTTGAGGACGCGCAGGATGAGCGAGCGGTGCGGGTGCTCCAGCGCCTCCCGTTCGGAGATGCGGCCCTCGTCGACGAGGGTCTGCACCCACGAATGGTCGCGGCTCACCCGGGTCAGGACGCCGTCGCGCAGCAGGTAGGCCCGCGAGTCCCCGATGTTGACGAGCGCGGCCTGCGTGTCGTCCACGAGGACGAAACCGCAGACCGTGGTGCCCATGCCGTCCAGCGACGGATCGTCGGCCACGAGGGCGTTGAGCCGCCGGTTGGCCTGGTCGAGGGTGGCGGCCAGGACGGCGAGCACGTCGCCGGCGGGCCCCTCCGGCAGGGCCGGGGCGGCGGCCGGCCGCCGCTCGGCGGCGTCGGCGCGGGCTTCGGCCAGCCGGGAGTCGGTGGCGGCCAGGGCGTCGACCGCCACGGCCGAGGCCAGGTCGCCGGCGGCGGCGCCGCCCATGCCGTCGGCCACCATGATCATGGCGGGCGAGGCGTAGGCGGAGTCCTGGTTGTTCTTCCGGACGAGGCCGACCTCCGAGTGCGCCGTGTAGCGGAACGTCTGGGCCATCGGTCAGGCGTCCAGGGTCATCGTGGTGCGCCCGATGCGCAGCGTGTCGCCCAGCGCGATCGGACGGGTGCCCGCCAGCCGCGTCTCGTTGAGGAAGGTGCCGTTGGTGGAGCCCAGATCTTCGACCTGATAGCCCTGCGCCGTGCGGCTGAGGACCGCGTGCCGGGTGGACATGTAGGCGTCCTCCAGCACGAGTTGCGCATCGGACGTGCGCCCGATGAGGAAGCTGTCGCCCAGGGGCAGCCGCAGTCCGACCTGCGGTCCCGCGGTGACGCGCAGGTGGGTGGGTGGGCGGGGGGCGGCGTCCCGACGCTTCGACCGCGGCGGCGCGGGGGCCGGGGCGGCCACGGCGGGGGTGGCGCCGATCGCCGGAACCCGCCGGCCGAAGAGGTCGGTCCGGATGACGCTGAGGGCGAACAGCACGAACAGCCACAGCAGGGCCAGGAAGAGCAGCTTCAGGCCCAGCACGACCAGGTCAGACATCGATCACCGGCGTTCTGATGAGGAGTCGGGTGTTGCCGATCTCGATGCGGGCGCCCTCGCCCAGGAGGGCGCTGCGCACCCGCTGACCGTTGACGGAGATGCCGTTGGTCGAGCCGAGGTCCTCGATCGAGATCTGCGGGGACTCGGGGGTGCCGGCCACGACGATGCGCGCGTGCTGCCGGGAGATGCCCTTGTCGTTGATGCGGATGTCGGCCTCCGACCCCCGCCCGATGACGAAGCCCGGCGGGACGAGCGGGTGCCGCAGGCCGTTGACCTCGAGCACCAGGGCGGCGCGGCGCTGCGGGACGGGCAGCCCGAACGGCTGCTCGTCGCCGGCCGTCACCGCCTGGCTCTCCACCGTGAACCGGCCGACGGGCAGGTCGGCGTCCAGCACGTAGTCGATGGTGACCGGGCCGGTGAACAGGTACCCCTGGTTCGCTGCGTACTCGCGCAGTTGGGGGATGATCTCGGCGTTGATCTTGAGCGAGTACGGCACGAGGCGGTCGTGGTCGTGCTGCGACAGCCCGACGGTGAAGTCGTTGGGCACGAGCTTGCGGTCGCGGGAGAGGAGCCGCGCTTCGGCGTCCAGTTCGCGCTGGAGGCGCGCGGCGATCTCGACGGGCTGCACGTCGCCCTTGAAGGCGCGTGCGAAGCCGCCGCTCACCGCTCCCTCGAGCTTGCGCTCGATGGCGTCGAAGATGCCCAACGGAGCCACCCTTCCGTGCGCCCGACCGCCGAGCGCCCACCCAAGCGTAGCCGTGGCAACCGCGGGCGAAGGCCGCGCGTGGACGCGCGGCGTCCGGCGGGTCACGGAGCGTCGGTGAGGACCGCGACCGCGTGCGGCCCGATCCGGACGCCGTCGGCGCGCGTCGCCACGGGGCCGAAGGCCGCCACCACGGTCCGCCGCGGCTCGGCGACCTCGGCGACCTGGCCGTGCGCGGCCACGATCACGGTCAGCGGGCCGTGCGTCATCCGGAACCAGCCGTCGCCGTGGTCGCAGCGCACCGGATGACCGCCCTTGGCGAGGTGGCGGCGCCGCAGCCGGATCAGCCGTCGGTGCCAGGCGAGCATCTCGGCGTGGCCGGGCCGGGCCGGCTCCGCCCAGTCGAGGATCGAGGCGGCGAACGTCGCCGGCGCCTGCGGGTCCGGCACCTGCAGCCCGGGCCCGTACAGGTCGGCCCAGCCGTGGCGGGCGAACTCCTCGGTCCGGCCGCGCCGGATCTGCTCGCCGAGGTCGCCGGCGTGGTCGGTGAAGAAGAGGAACGGCGTCCGCGTGCCCCACTCCTGGCCCATGAACAGCATGGGCGTGTACGGGCCGAGCAGCAGCAGGGCGGCGCCCCCGGCGACCGCGCCGGGGGCCAGGGTCGCGTCGGGCCGGTCGCCAAGGCCGCGGTTGCCGACCTGGTCGTGGGTCTGGGTGCTGACGATGAACCGGCGACGATCGACGTCCGGCGCCACGGGCACCCCCCACGCACGGTCGCGGCACGTCGAGAAGGTGCCGTCGTGCACGAACACACTGGTCAGGGCCTTGGCGAGCGTCTCCGGCGACCCGAAATCGGCGTAGTAGCCGAAGGTCTCGCCGCTCAGGTAGGCGTGCAGCGCGTGGTGCACGTCGTCGTCCCACTGGGCGTCGACGCCCCAGCCGGCGGGCGGCGGGGCGACCACGCGGGCGTCGTTGAGATCGGATTCGACGGTGACGGACGCCGGCCGGCCGGTCAGCCGGCCCTGGGCATGCACCGCAGCGGTCAGTTCCGCCACGAAGTTCACGGGGGAGCGGTCGATGAGCGCGTGGACGGCGTCGAGCCGGAGGGCGTCCACGTGGAAGTCGGCGATCCAGCCGAGCGCGTTGTCGATCAGGAACCGGCGGACGCCGTCGGCGCCGTCGTCGTCGAGGTTGACCGCGTCGCCCCACGGGGTGCCGTACTTGGCCGTCAGGTAGGGGCCGAACCGCGACCAGTAGTTGCCGGACGGGCCGAAATGGTTGTACACGACGTCGAGGCAGACCCCGATGCCGTGGGCGTGGGCGGCGTCCACGAACCGCTGCAGGGCCGCGGGGCCGCCGTAGCGTTCGTGGACGGCGTAGAGGCCGACCCCGTCGTAGCCCCAACCGCGGGCGCCGTCGAACGAGGCCAGCGGCATGAGTTCGACCAGGTCGACGCCGAGGGCGGCCAGGTGGGGCAGTCGGCGCGCCGCGGCGTCCAGGGTGCCCTCGGGGGTGAAGGCGCCGACGTGCAGTTCGTAGAGCACCCGGCCCAGCACGTCGATCCCGGCCCAGTCTGTGTCGGCCCAGGCGTGGGCGTCCGGGTCGAACACCCGGGAGGGTCCGTGGACGCCGGCGGGCTGCCAACGGCTGCGGGGGTCCGGGGTGGGGTCGCCGCCGTCGACGCTCAGCAGGTAGTCGGTGCCGGCGGGCAGGGTGATGGTCCAGGTGGCCTCCGGCTCGGCGACGCGGGTCAGGGCCACGCGGCGTCCGTCGATCACGGCGTCGAGGGTCGTGGCGTAGGGCGCCCAGACCTCGACGGCGATCCCGGGCTCAGCCATCGGCCCGTTCGAGGACGACGACGGGGGTCGCGGCGAACAGCTTCGCCAGCGCGACCGTGCCGCCCTTGGTCTCGAGGCCGCTCAGCACGTCGACCCACGGGCCGCGCGGAAGCACCGCGGTGTGCTCGGTGCCGCCCTCGGGGAGCGGGCCACGCAGGGCCAGCACCACGACCTCGCTGGTGGCGCCGCGCGCGAACGCCACCACCTGGCCCGTCGACGTGGGCAGCGGACGGTAAGGGGCGTCCGGCCCGACGAACGCGTTCGGACGCCGCCGGCGCAACTCCAGGATGCGGTGGGTGAGCCGAAGCTTGGCCTCGGCGAGGGTGCGGGGCTTCGCCCGCCGCAGCCGTTTCAGGGTGGCCGCGAGGGCGTCGAAGTCGACCGGACGCCGATTGTCCGGGTCGACCAGGGCGTTGGTGAGGGTCTCGGTGCCCTGGTAGACGTCGGCGACCCCCACGCAGGTCAGCTGGAGGGCCTTGCGCACGAGGATCGCGTCGGTGACGGCGGCGTCCGTGAGGTTGAACCAGTCGGTGAACGCGGCGGCGGCGTCCGGGTCGGTCAGCAGGTCGGTCAGGGCCGCGTCGAGGGCGGCCTCGCCGGCGGCGTCCGGGCTGGTCCAGGAGGTCCACAGCTTCTGCTCACGCGCGGCCTTGCGGGCGTAGGTGAGCAGGCGGTCGAGCTCGATGGGGCCCTGGGCCGTCCAGGTGCCGGCGATCGTCTGCCACAGCACGTTGGCGGTGTGGCCCTCCACGCCCGCGAGGTGCGGTGCGAGCCGGTTGACCAGCGTGCGCCACTCCTCCCCGTAGCGGGAGAGTGCCCCGATGCGGGTGCGGACGTCCTCGGAGCGCTTCGTGTCGTGGGTGGTGCCGGCGGTCATCGTCGCGGGCCAGCGCTCGGCCATGTCGGCGCACCAGGCGTGGAAGGCGTCCGGGGTGAGGCCCCAGGCCACCGGCGAGCCCACCTCGCAGAGCGAGATGAGCTGGTTCCAGCGGTAGTAGGCGGTGTCCTCGACGCCCTTGGCCTGAACCGCGCCGCACACCTGCTGGAAGCGGACGATCAGCTCGTCGCGCAGGTCGCGCTGGCGGCGGCCGGCGGCGCCGACCTCCCGGCCGAGCACCAGATCGACGACGACGTTGAGCGTGTCGCGCAGTTCGGGGTCGAGGCGTCCGGCGGCGATCTCGGCGGTCTCCTCGACGATGGCGACGGACGCCGCGGGCGCGTCCTCGCCGGGGACGACGTAGGCGCGGTAGCGGGGGAACGCGATGACGAGTTCGGCGATGCAGTCGCGGATCCACCGGAAGGTGTGGTCGCGCAGCATGATGTCGTCGCGGCAGATCTCGTGGGCCAGGGTCGCGATGCGATGCACCTCGGCGAACAGCGATGACAAGGTGATCTCGCGCTTGGCGTCCGTGACGGATTGGGGGAGCGAGCCGGGGATGTCGCCCGACAGTTGCAGGGCCAGGCTCGCGAGCTGGGCCTGGCCGGACGGGTCGAGTTGCAGGGCGTCGATGCGCCAGGCCGCGTCGTAGCCCGTGGTGCCGGCGACCGGCCAGTCGTCGGGCGTCTGCTCGTCGCCCTCGAGGATCTTCTCGGCCACGACCCAGGCCCCGCCCGTGGCGGCGGCCAGCCGGCGCAGGTAGCCCCGCGGGTCGGCCAGCCCGTCGGGGTGGTCGATGCGGAATCCGTCGACATGGCCCGCCTCGGACAACTCGAGCAGCAGGGCGTGGGTGGCGTCGAAGACGTCGGGGTCCTCGACCCGCACGGCGACGAGCGTGTCGACGTCGAAGAACCGGCGGAAGTTGAGTTCCTCGTCGGCGACCTTCCAGTAGGCGAGGCGGTAGTACTGGGCCTTGACGCACTCGGGCAGCGGGAGGTGCTCGGTGCCGGCGCGCACCGGGAACACGTGGTCGAAGTACCGCAGCACCGGTTGCGGGCCGGCGTCCTCCTCGCCCGGGACGACCTCGGTGGCGGCCTTCAGGTCGCCGGCGGTGAGCACCGTGCCGATCCGCGCGCCCAGGACGGGCAGCAGGATGCCCTCGTCGCTGTCGGTGCCGTCGAACCAGGAGGCGTAGTCGGAGCGCGGGCCGTCCTTGAGCACCGACCACAGGGCCCGGTTGTGGTGGAGCGGGGTGGGGACGGCCATGTGGTTGGGCACCACGTCGACGATCACGCCCAGCCCGCGGGCGTGCGCGGCGGCCGCGAGCTTCTCGAAGGCGGCGCGGCCGCCCATCACGTCGGAGACCCGGGAGTGGTCGACCACGTCGTAGCCGTGCGTCGATCCGGGCGCGGCCGCCAGGATGGGGGACAGGTAGAGGTCGGTGACGCCCAGGGCGTCCAGGTAGGGCAGCTGCGCCCGCGCCTGGTCGAACGTCAGGTCCGGGCCCAGTTGCAGGCGGTAGGTGTTCAGCGGCGTCCGGCGGCCCGGGGAGGGCAGATGCGGACGAGCGGGCTGGCTGGAAGTCACGTCGGACGACCTCTCTTTCGTGAACTTCTGTCCCGACCGACCCTACCCACCCTGCGTGGCGACAGCACCCCCGCCGACGCCTTTGAGGAAGGCGGGGTCTGTCGCTCGGGCCGGCGTGGCCGGAGTCGGCCGAGGGATGGTCGTGAACACCTGGTGCCGGGCGGCCCTCGTGGCTACGCCCGCCAATGGAGCAGATTCGGGTTGGCCTACCAACCCGAATCCACTCCATTGAGCGGCGGGGACGGTTCGGCATCGCCGAGCGCAGGCCCATGGCGGCACCCGGGGGGCCCCGATTGGGTGTGTGCACGAAGTTCGTGCTACCTTGATCGGGCTGTTCTCCCCCCGGGAGAGCTTGCGCGAGTGGCGGAATGGCAGACGCGCACGGTTCAGGTCCGTGTGTCCGAAAGGACGTGGAGGTTCAACTCCTCTCTCGCGCACCACAAGGAAACCCGTCCTGACAAGGCTAAATAGAGCCGAGTTGGACGGGTTTTTCTGTGTCATGCAACATACGTGCAATATCGGCTTGGGTCGCAGGGTCCTGGGGGGACTGGAGGGGTCGGGCGGAGCCGTCCGTGGCCAGCCTCGATCCCGACGTGTACTGCTCCAGACTCCCGAGTCGTCAGTGCGTCCCGTGTGGGTGATCGCGGTGTGTTCAGGGCGTTGCTGTCCCGGAAACGGTCCTGGCGCGGCGTTAGTCACTTCATCAGGGACTTACGAAGGAGTTGCGATGCCACGACGTGTCTATGAGAGCCTGCAGTCGGCGTCCGTGAGGACGGGGGTCAGTGTGAAGACCCTTCGGCGGCGGATCGCTGAGGGTGTCCTGCCGATGTATCGATCGGGCAGGATCGTCAGGCTGGACCCGGACGAGGTTGACGGTCTGTTCTCGCGGTGGCCGCACGTGCAGGTCGCTGGCGCCGGTCGCCGTTCATCGCGCTGAGTGGCGCGGAGACCGCAGCTGACCCAGCGCCGGCCCGTTGCGGTGCTGGCCCGCTGACGGCCCATGCCTGTAGCGGGGGCGGAGTTGCTCCGCGTCACTGGGGGGGCGTCCACCTCGCCATCAGGGCGGTGAGGTCGGCGTTGATGGCCTCGGGGTGGAGGGTCCAGTAGGCCGGGACGCCTTTGGTGCTGCTCGCCTGGTCGGTCGTGACGTAGCCGGCTTTGTCCAGGTCCCACAGTTGCCGCAGCAAGGTGGAGCGGATGGGCTGCTCGGGGAGGTCGAGGGCCCCGGCGATGTCGGCGGTGCGGGCGGTGCCGCCGAGGTTGGCCAGCGCGAGCAGGATCGCGAGCTTGGTGCGGTTGATGCCGAGGGTCACGACACGCTCCGCTTCTGGCGGGAGCGGGGGACTGGCGTACCTGGGCACCGCCCGATTCTCTCATCACGGGTTGTTCGGGTCCGGCCTTCCGGGGGGCGCGGTTCAGCAATCACTCTAGAAGTGTTGCGTTGAATGCAACACCTCGGTAGGGTGGGCGTCGTATCAAAACGCGAGACCTCAGGCGCGGAGCTTTCCGCGTCTTATGGTGAGCGCCGAAGGTCTCCATCACCCCCATGTGAGGTCAGCTGTGTTGCTGCTACATCTCAAGAGACCCCGTGTATCCGCGGGCAGCCCCCAGGCGCTTCGAGGCGTCCACGCGTCGGCGTGCGGCCGGAACCGAAGCTTCTGTTTGCCTGGCGTGTCCTGGAACCCCCCGGCCGGCGGTGTTAGTCGGCTAGAGACAGGAGTGAGCAGATGAGTCGAATCTCGGCGGCGCCGCCAGCCGCGCAACCGCGTCCGGTCGGTGTGGAGCCGGCGCGTGCCGGGGCCCCGGCGGCGCCGGTGCCGGTGCGGCGGCGGCCGGTGTTCTTGTTCGGGTCGGTCGGCGCTTTGGTGTTGGGCGGCTTGTTGAGCTCGTATCTGTGGGTGTCGGCGTCGACGACGGCTGAGGTGGTGCTGGCCCGGACCACGGTGGAGCGGGGCGAGGTGATCACCCAGGCCGATCTGACCACGGTGCGGATCGGGGTGGACCCGGCGGTCGGGGTGATCCCGGCCAGCCAGGTGCATTCCTTGGTGGGGAAGCGGGCGGCGCTGGATATCGCGGCGGGGACGCCGCTGACCGCCGTCCAGCTCACCGACGTGGTGGTGCCGGGCGAGGGCCAGACGGTGGTCGGGTTGTCGTTGGCGCCGGGGTTCTTGCCGGCGGTGCCGCTGCGGGTCGGTGACCGGGTGCGGGTCGTGCAGCCGGCCACCGCCCAGGCGGGTCAGCCGGCGACGGTGCCGGTCACGGTGGCGGCGAGTGTGGTGGGGGTGGCGAAGACGGCCGATGGCCGCGCCACCCTGGTCGACGTGTCGGTGCCGGCGGACGCCGCGGCGGGGCTGGCCGCGCAGACGTCGTCGGGGAAGATCGTGTTGGTGCTGGACTCGAGGGTGCGGTAACCGTCATGGCGTTGATCACGTTCACCTCGGCGGCCGGCTCGCGGGGGGTGACCACCACGGTGGTCGGGTTGATGCTGTCCTGGCCGCGGCCGGTGGTGGTGGTGGAGGCCGACCCCTCGGGCGGGTCGCAGATCCTGGCCGGCTACTTCCGGGGGTTGGCCCGGCCGGGGTTGAGTGAGTTGGCGTTGGCGCACCGGCAGCTGCAGTTGACCGAGGAGTTGGGGGCCCGGTTGTTCCCGGTGGCCGATTCGCAGGCCAGCGTGTTGCCGGGGATCCGGACCCCGGTGCAGGCGGCCAGTGTCGCCGGCTTGTGGGATGCGTTGTTGGCGGCGTTGCGCCAGTTGGAGGCGGCCGACGGGGTCGACGTGTTGGTCGACGCCGGCCGGTTGGGGCTGCTCGGCTCGCCGGATCCGTTGATCGCCGAGGCCGACGCCACCGTGGTGGTGGCGGGGTCGGGGCTGCCGGAGTTGGCGGCGGTGCGGGCGTGGCTGCCGTGGTTGTCGCGGGGGTCGGCGGCGTTGAAGTTGGTGCTGGTGGAGCCGGGCCGGCCGTACTCGGCCGGCGACGTGGAACGCGACCTGGGGGTGCCGGTGGTGGCGACCCTGCCGTTGAACCCGCAGACGGCGCGCTGGTGGTCCCACGGCGAACCCGAACCGCGGCGGCGGTGGACCCGCTCCCCGCTGGCCAAGGCCGTCGGCGGGTTGGGGGCCGCGCTGCGGGAAGGAACCGGGACGATGTCCGCCGCTGAGGTGGCGGGGCCGGAAGGGACGATCCGATGACCACTGCGAAGCCTCAACCGCCGGCCGGCCCCCAGCGGGTGGAGTTGTCGGCGGTGCCGCTGTTCACCACCTTCGGGGCCGAGCAGCTGCGGCCGGCCCGGGCGGGTCGGGTCCGCTCGGAGTTCCGGCTGCCGGGCCGGACGGCCCTGCACGCCGTCACCGCCGGCGAGGACGCCGCCCGACCCGCCGAGTCGCCCACCGACACGGACGCGGAGGCGGGGGTGGATTGGGCGCAGGCGGCGGTGTTGCGGGGGTTGGCGTCGAAACGGTTGACGGCCCGGCTGGCGGCGACGCCGGCGGCTGATGAGCCGGCCCGCCGGGAGTTGGGGCGGGCGGTGATCCTGGAGTTGGTGGAGGAGGCGAACGCGGCCCGGTTCGCGGTGGAGGGCCAGGCCTGGTCGGTGCAGACCCAGCAGGGGTTGGCGAAGGCCGTCCACGATTTGATGTTCGGGCTGGGTCGGTTGCAGCCGTTGGTGGACCGCGACGACGTGGAGGACATCATCGCGGTCGGCCATGATCGGGTGTTCCTCAACCTGGTTGATGGCCGTAAGGTGCCCGGCCCGCCGATCGCCGGGTCGGACGCGGAGATGGTGTCCATGTTGCAGGACCTGGCGGCCCGCAACGATCCGCCGCGGGCGTTCAGTGAGGCGAACCCGTCGTTGCATCTGAACCTGGATGGTGCCCGGTTGGCGGCGAACATGTCGGTCACCCAGGTGCCGACGTTGGTGGTGCGTCGGCACCGGCTGGTCAAGGTCACCCTGGAGGATCTGGTCGAGTTGGGCACGGTGACGCCGGTGATGGCGTCGTTCCTGGCGGCGGCGGTGAAGGCCCGGTTGTCGATCGTGGTGTCGGGCATCCAGGGCGACGGGAAGACGACGTTGTTGCGGGCGTTGTGCGCCGAGATCGGCCCCGACGAGGTGCTGGGTTTGTTCGAGACCGAGCGGGAACTGGGTTTGGAGAAGTTGCCCGAGCAGCACCCGGTGGTGTTCTCCTGGGAGGAGCGGCCCGGGTCGGGCGAGTTGGGCCCCGACGGCAAACCGGTCAACCAGTACACGCTGCAACGGCAGATGCGGGACTCGTTCCGGATGATCTTGTCGCGGCAGATCGTGGGTGAGGTGCGGGGGCCGGAGGTGGCCCAGATGATCATGGCGATGGAGTCCGGCAGCGGCTCGATGTCGACCACCCATTCGGACTGCGCGCAGCAGACGATGGAGAAGCTGATCAGTTGCGCGGTGCAGTCCGGGGAGTTCACCGTGGAGTCGGCGCGGATGAAACTGATGCGCTGCATCCATCTGGTGGTGCATCTGCGGACGGTGTACGGCCGGGGCCGCGACGGCGCCCCCACGAAACGGCGGGTGGTCGATGAGATCATCGCGGTCCGCCCCGGGGAGGGGATGGCGGGTGACGCCACCACCACGGTGTTCCGCCGCGCCGACGGCGACGCGCCGGCGGTGCCGCACATCCTGCCCGACCATCTGCGGATCCTGGAGCGGTACGGGTTCGCCGCCGCCCAGTTCACCGTCGAGGCCCAACGCGGGGGACTGACATGACCGCCCTGCTGGCCGGGCTGGCCGGGATGCTGTTGACCGCCGGGGTGCTGCTGGGGATCGCCGGGCTGCGGAAGGTGCCGGCGCCACCCCCGGCCCCGCCCCGCCGGACCTCTGGCCGGCGGCGGGTCACCCGCCGCACCCAGCTGACCGCAGCCGTCGCGACGGCTGTCGGGCTGGTGGTGTTCCTGGTGTCGGGGTGGGGGATCGCGGTCGTGGTGTTCCCGGTGGCGGCGGTCGGTCTGCCGTGGCTGTTGGGCAGCAGCGGGGAGCCTCGGGTGCTGGCGCGGCTGGATGGGCTGGCCGAGTGGACCCGGAACCTGGCCGGGGTGATCCGGGTGGGCGCCGGGTTGGAACGGGCGCTGGTCGACACCCTGCCCAGCACCCCGGCGGTGATCCGCCCGGAGGTGGCGGCGCTGGTGGCCCGGCTGCGGTCGAAGTGGGACACCGAGGAAGCGGTCCGGGCGTTCGCCGCCGATTTCGACGACGCCACCGGCGACCTGGTCGCGGCGGCGTTGGTGTTGGCGGTCCGGACCCGCGCCGACGGGCTGGCGACGATCCTGGACAGCCTGGCCCAAACGGTGGCCGCCGAGGTGTCCACCCGCCGGCAACTCGAGGCCGACCGGGCCAAACCGGCCCAGTCGGTGCGGATCATCACCTTCGTCACGGTCGGGCTGTTGGCCGTGTTGTCGCTGACCGGTGACTACCTGGAGCCCTACCGGGCCAGCGTGGCCGGCCAGTTGGTGCTGGCCGGGCTGCTGACCGTGTTCGCGGCGCTGTTGGTGGTGATCCGCAAGCTGTCCACCCCGAAACCGCTGCCGCGGTTCTTCGCCGCCAGCCCCCGACGGGAGGTGGCGGCATGACCGAGTTGCAGCTGGCGGTGCTGGCCGGGGTGCTGCTCAGTGGCAGCGCGGTGGGCTTGTTGTGGTGGGTGTTCCCGGGGCTGCCCCGGCTCGGCGCCACCCTGGACGGCCTCGGCGCCGCCGGGATCTCGACCGCGATGACCGGGCGGGCCGGGGGGTGGGAGGACCGGTGGGGCCGCTGGTCGCTGCGGGTGCTGCCCGCCGCCCTCCGGGCGACCCCGGCCGCCGACCTGGCCCTGCTGCGCATGTCGCCGGCCAGTTTCCACGGCGAGAAGCTGCTGCTGGCGGCGGTCGGGGTGGTGTTCGCGCCGCTGCTGGCCGGGCTGGGGTGGCTGGCCGGGTGGCCGGTGCCGCTGCCGGTGCCGGCGATCGGCTCCCTGGTGCTGGCGACCGGGCTGTACCTGTGGCCCAACCTCGCCGTCCGGGGCCAGGCCGCCGCCGCCCGCGCCGAGTTCACCCACGCGTTGACGTCCTACATCGACCTGGTCGCGTTGGAACGCCGCGCCGGCTCCGACGCCCGCCAAGCCCTGCAGTACGCCGCCGAGGTGGGCGGCGACCACTGGGTGTTCGCCCGGCTGGCGGCCGCGCTGGCCGAATCGGCCACCGACGGCCGCCGCCCCTGGGACGCCTTCCACCAGGTCGCCGCCGAACTGGCGCTACCCGCCCTGGACGACCTGGCCAACATCATGGCGTTGGCCGCGGAACAGTCCATGCCGATCTACCAGACCCTGCTGGACCACAACCGGGCCCTGCGCACCGCCCAGGTGACCGCCACCCAGGCCCGCGCCAACGCCCTCAACGAACAAATCGCCGTCCCGTCGGTCGCCCTGGTCGGGGTGCTCGTCCTGATCGCGATGGGGCCGCAGATCTCCACCCTGCTCACCGGCTAACCCACCCGGGGGGCCACCCGTCCCCCGACCGTCGGCCGGTGCCACAACTGAATATCGCCACAACCGAAGAGCGGCAACACCCCACCCAATCCCTCACCCCGAGGAAAGGAACACCCCATGTTGGAGCTGTACATCACGTCCCAGCGGTTGCACGCGGCCGTCCTCGACCGACTCAAGCGGGAACTCGACCGCAGCCGGCGCGCCGAACGCGGCATGTCGGAAACCACCTCCTCGGCGCTGCTGGTGGTGGCCGCGATCGCGCTGGTGGCGATCCTGGTGGTGGCCATCACCACCTTCATCAACAGCAAGGCCGCCATCATCACGGCCAGCTGACCCAACCCAGACCAGGGACGAGTTCGATGCGGGCGTGGAACCGCCGGGGACCCGGCACCGACCGACGGGGCATGAGCGCCACCACCCAGCTGGCGTTGGTGGCCCCGATGATCTTCGCGTTCGTGTTGCTGGCCCTCCAGGCCAGCACCTGGTTCTACGCCCGCTCGATCGCGTTGGCGGCCGCCGAGACCGGAGCGCGGGTCTCGGCGGGCCGCACCGCCAGCCTCGGCGAGGGCCTGGCGGCCGCCGAGGCGTTCGCCACCGGCACCGGCGGCCGCACCTTCACCTCGGTGGCGGTCACCGGCAACCGGTCGGGAGAGTTCACCACCATCACCGTGACCGGGGAAGCGGCCCGGCTGCTGCCGTTGGTGCCGATGACCCTGACCGTGTCCCAAACGGCCACCCTGCCCGTCGAGAGGCTCACCTGATGACGAATCCCCGCCACCGGCGGGACCGGGGCACGGCCGCGGTCGAGTTGGCCGTCGCCGCCCCGTTCCTGATGCTGATCGTCTTGGTGGTCGTGGCCGGGGGCCGGCTCGAGTTGGCCCGCGGCGCCGTCCAACACGCCGCCGTCGACGCCGCCCGGGCCGCGTCGATCGCCCGCACCGCTGAGGCCGCCACCAGCTCGGCGGCGGCCACCGCCGAAGCCGTGTTGGCCAACCAGGGCCTGCACTGCGCCGACCACCAGGTGGTGGTCGACGCCGGCGGGTTCGGGCTGCCGGTCGGCACCCGGGCCACCGTGTCGGCGACCGTGTCCTGCACGGTGCCGCTGGCCGACCTCGGCGTCCCCGGCCTGCCCGGGGAACGCACCCTCACCGCCACCGCCGCCAGCCCGCTGGACACCTACCGAGGACGAACATGATCATGAACGGCCGCCGCGAACGGGGTGCTGCCGGGACCGCCTGGCTGGCGTTGCTGGTGATGGTGATGGCGTTGACCATCGGCATCTCGGTGGACCTCACCGGCCTGGTGCACGCCAAACAACGCGCCTTCGACCTGGCCCAGCAGGCCGGCCGGGCCGCCGGCAACCAGGTCCAGGCCGGGCCGGCCATCCTCGGTGAAACCCCCAGCTTCGACCTGGACGCCGCCGCCACCGCCGCCGCCGACTTCCTGGCCGACTCCGGGACGGTCGGCACCGTGACCGTCACCGGCCCCGCCAGCCTGCACATCCGGGTCACCACCGTCTACGAACCCAAGGTGCTGGCGATGATCGGGTCCCGGACGGTCGCCGGCGACGCCGACATCGTCTTGGCCCGGGTCGTCGAGGGAGCCGAACGATGACCCCCACCACCACCCCCGCGGTGCGGGTGACTCCCCGGCATCCGCGGCTGGTCGGGTTGCTGGCCAGCCTGGCGCTGGCCGGGCTGCTGGCCGGACTGCCCGGGGTGCTGCTGGCGTTGGGCTGGGGGGCGTTGCCGGCCACCGGCCAGGGCTGGTGGCAGTGGCTGACCAGCCCCGACGACGGCCGGCTGGCCCTGTTCGTGTTCAAGGTGGCCGGCTGGCTCACCTGGGTCGGGTTGGCGGTCTCGATTCTCACCGAGATCACCGCCGCCGCCCGCGGCCGGTCCGCGCCCACCCTGCCGGGACTGCGCTGGACCCAGCGGCCCGCCCGGCGGCTGGTCGCCGCCGCCACCTTGTTGTTCGTGGCGCTACCCACCGCCGCCGGCACCCTCACCGCCGCCGCCCCCGCCGCGGCCGCCGCCCCGCCCGAGACCACCCCCCACCCCGCCGCCACCGCCCCGGTCACAGCCGTCGCGCCGGTCAAAGCCGCTACGCGGGTGAAGGCCACCCCGGCGCCGCTCCATGTGGTGGTGCACGGCGACTCGTTGTGGTCGATCGCCGAGCGCCACCTGGGGGCCGGACACCGGTTCGCGGAGATCGTCGCCCTCAACCAGTCGCTGCTTGGCGACCGGCCTGGGTTCCTCAAGCCGGGCTGGGTGCTCACCCTGCCCGCCGACGCCCACACCAACACCGACGCCGGCCCGGTGGTGGCGTACACCGTGGTCCCGGGCGACACCTTGTCCGGGATCGCCCGCACCCAGCTGGGCGACGAGGCCAGCTGGCCGGCGATCTACCGGGCCTCCCATGACGTTGAGCAAAGCGACGGTCACACCCTGACCGATCCCGACCTGATCCTGCCCGGTTGGACCCTCAACCTGCCCACCGACCAGACCGCCCCGGAACTGGCCACCGCCCCGGCACCGACCACCCCGGCGCCGACCACCCCGGCCGGGACGCAGCCCCGCGACCGGATCCCGGACCTCGACGACGCCGCCATCCCGACCGCCATCCCGGCCCCGACCGCGCCGGCCACGGTCGCGGTGACCCCGGCGGTGAGTCCCGCCCAGACCGTGCCCGCGGCGGCGCCGACCACCCCGGTGGTCGAGACCGCTGGCGAGGTGGCCCCGGCCCCGGCCGCCGACGAGCCGGCAGCGACCGTGCCCGCGCCGTGGCTGCTGCTGGGACTGTCCGGCGCCGGGGTGGGGTTGGCTGGTTCGTTGGCGTTGGTGCTGCGTCGGCGCCGGCGTAGCCAGTTCCGGGCCCGGCGGCCCGGGCGGGCGATCCGGCCGGTGCCGGCCGACCTGGTCCCGGTCGAGAAGACCCTGATCTGGCACGAGCCGGCCGCGGCGGCGACCGTCACCGAGCTGCACCAGGCGCTGTTGCGGTTCGCCGCCACCGTGGCCGGGTCGGGTCGGCCGCTGCCGGTGTTGCGGGCGGTGCAACTGGGCGCCGGCCGGATCACGCTGCTGCTCGGCGACGCGGTCGACCTGCCTGCCCCCTGGGTACCCGCCGACACCCCGGCTGATCCGCTGCGGTGGAGCCTGCCGGTGACCGAGGCCACCCCCGTGGCGTCGCCGTGCCGGTCGCCGTACCCGCAGCTGGTGAGCATCGGCCGCGACGACACCGATGGCAGCCGGTGGCTGGTGAACCTGGAGGCGTGGGGCACGATCAGCCTGACCGGCGACCCGACGTTCGCCGAGGACTTCGCCCGCTACCTGGCCGCCGAGATCGCGCTGAACCCGTGGTCGACCGAAGTACGGCTCGACTGCGTCGGGGTGGCCGCCGAGGCCGCCGACCTCGACCCCGCCCGGGTCCGGCACCACCGGTTGACCGACGAACAGGCCATCAGCCAAGCCATCACCGACGCCGTGGCCACCGTGCAACGCTGCGCCGACCACCAGGTGGCGGCCGCCACCGGCCGGGCCACCGACCTCGGGGGCGACCTGTGGCCCAGCTGGCTGCTGCTGATCAACGGCACCATCACCAGCGACCCGCTGCGCCGACTGCTGGCCGTGATCGACGACCACCCGCAGCACACCGCCACCGCCGTGGTGATGGTCGGCGACGGCGAACCGCTGCGCGGGGTCGGGATCCGGCTGTCCGGCCAGGGCCAGGTGCAGATCCCCAGCCTGGGGTTGACCCTGGAAGCGGTCGGGCTCACCCCGGACGAAGCGCACGGCTGCGCCTTGTTGTTGGCGGCTGCCGACGACCTCGACGACACGGCGATGCCCAACGATGGTGACACGGGCTGGCGGGAGCACTGCGACGCCGCCGGCGCGCCGCGCCCCGACCTGGTGCTGCCTCGCGACACCGACCCCGCGACCCTGACCGAGGACGCCGCCAGCGTGCTGCCCGGCCTCGACGACGCCATCCTGAACGCTGCCGCGGCGGTCGCCGAGGACCTGCAGCAGTTGGCGCCGTTGGTGCCGGCCTCGACCCGGCAGCGGGTCCACAACGCCGACGACACCCTGGACGCCGACGTGGCCGCCTGGCTCGCCGGCGACCCGCAGCGGCCCCGGTTGACGCTGCTGGGCCCCATCCGGGCCCGCACCGGCCTGGCCGGCGTCCCCGCCGTCGTCGCCAAACGCAAACCGTTCTACACCGAGATCTTGGCGTTCCTGGCCCTGCACCCCGAGGGGGTCACCACCGAACAACTCGTGGACGCCTTCGGCTACTCGGACCAGGACATGCGCAAGCACCTGTCCATCGTGCGGACCTGGCTGGGGAAGGACCCCGCCACCGGCCGGCTCCACCTGCCGATCGCGAACCAGTCCCCGGCCGCCAAGGAACGTGGCCTCGGCCTGTACCAGCTCGGCGGCATCCTGGTCGACATCGACCTGTTCCGCCGACTGCGGCTGCGTGGCACCGTCCGGGGCCCCGACGGCCTCGACGACCTGAAACAAGCCCTCCAACTGGTGACCGGCGTCCCGTTCACCGACCAACGCCCCAAAGGCTGGGCGTGGCTGGCCAACGGCGTCCGCGTCGACCAACACCTGGTCTGTGCCATCGTAGACGTCGCCCACACCATCACCATGGCCGCCCTGCCCGACGACCCCGCCACCGCCCGGGCCGCCACCGAGAAAGCCCTGCTCGCCGCCCCCTACGAAGACACCCCCCAACTCGACTGGGCGGCCATCCTCCGCGCCGAAGGCGACCAGGCCGCCGCCCAACGCCACCTCATCGACCACGTCTGCAACCGCCACGACGACGGCGAAGCCCCCGAAGAACTCCCCCCTCGCACCGAAGCCATCGTCGGCGACCCCCGCTGGACCCCCCACCAAGTCGCCTGACAACCCGCCCACCTCCCAGCCTTGAAAGGGGCCCCCTGACATGAGACGCCGACACCTCGCCACCGCGATCCTGGCCGCCGGTCTGCTCGCCGGCTGCACCCCCACCCCCACCCCGGCCGGGACGGCCAGCACCACCCCGACCACCGCCAGCCCCACCACGGTCACCCCGGCGCCGACCACCGCAACCACGCCGACCCCCACCAGCGACGAAGCCCAGATCACCGCCCAGATCAAGGGCTACATCGCCTGGCTGGACAAGGCCTTCTCTGATCCCACTGTCCCGGCCTACGAGGCCTCCAAGTACGCCACGGACGTTCCGCCGGACCTCGTGCTCTCGGCCATCCAGAATGGGATCAATAAGTTCCGTGCCGAGAAGAACACCCAAACGGGCACCAGCGTGGTCACCGTGGAGAAGGTCACCCCGGGCGCCGACGGCACCTACACGGCCAGGATCTGCAATGACCTCAGTGCGGTGGTCGTCAAGAACGCGAAGGGAGAAACGGTCGACACCGGGCCGAAGCGTCAGGCGGCCCAATACACCTTGGTGAAGCGACCCAAGGACTGGGGCATCGCGAAGATCCAAGGGGTCGGGACATGCTGAAGCGCCGGCTCGCAGCCACCGCCTGCCTCGCCGCCCTGCTTGGCGCGGCACCGACACCTGCCCTCGCTGACACCGCGACAGGCTGCACGGGAACCTCCTCCTTCGGAACCGGCTGTTCAAGCGGCACCGTCACTGTCACGGTCACCACCCCGAGCGGGCAGGCAGCGACGCTGGCCCTGCAGAGCAACGGAACCGTCGTCTGTGCGGTGACAGGGGTGACCGTCCCCTGTGAGGTGGAAACGAACTACGGGATGGGGTGGTGGAGTGCCAGCCGAGGAGCCTGGGTCGTCAAGGTCACTCCGACGCCGGCGCCCGAGGACCCGCGCTGGGAGGGGAACACCACGGGAGACGTATACGCCTACTACGCCTACGTCGGGGCGGGCGCCCCCTCGGGGATGCCGTGGGTAGGGCCGCCCGGCTTCTTCTGGGCCGCCACGCCGCCCGCGACCCCCCTGGAGGTGCTGCAGTTGGTGGGCCAAGCCACCCAGACGCTGAATCTCCAGGCCATCAGGCTCGGGATGGCACCCACTCCCACGTCGTTGAACAACGACTCGATCGGCATCGTCGGGATGCCGGTGTGGCTGTGGGTGGCCTCCCCGTCGGCGAACACCTGGGGGCCGATCAGCGGCAGCGCGTCGGGGCCGACAGCCTCGGTGACCGTCACGGCGCAAGCGGAGAAGGTCACCTGGAACCTGGGGGACGGCAGCGGGCCGATCGTGTGCGGGGCGGGCAGCCCGTACGACCCCAGCTACGGCAAGGTCGAGTCGCCCACCTGCGGCACCCCGGGCTACACCAAACAGGGCACCTACCCGATCTCGGCGGTCTCGCACTGGCGGATCGACTACACCTCCAACGTCGGCATGTCGGGCGCCTTGACCATGGAACTCACCGCCGACGCCCAACTGACGGTGGGGGAGTTGCAGGTGACCGCTCGCTGACCCGCGAGTCGTGACCAGCCTTGGCCTGGTCCGCCCGCCGCCTGACCGGCGTCCGGGCGGACCAGGCCAGTCGTTTGTTCAGGCGCCGTGCGCAGCGGCGGAGTGCGGCTGGGTGGTCAGCGGGGCCCGCAACGATGGCCCTGGAGAGCCCGAACCGAGAACCCAGCGGCCACGGAGACGCATGAGAACGGCCGCCGGAGATCCTTACCGCTCGTCGGTCAGGGCTGGGAGGGGGAGATGGTCGCGGAAGGCCACCCGGTCGACTTCGGGGAGGTTCATCCGATCCATCAGCAGGGCGACGAACGTCTCGACGGGCTGGTCGGGGTCGAAGCCTCGGGGGAAGGTCCAGGTGAGGTTGAGGTCCTTGGTGATGAGGTCGATCTCGGCCCCAACGGCGAACCATTCCAAGGGCTTCGGGCCCGAGAAGGCCTCTTCGGGGCGGAAGCGGACGAAGCGGATGTCCTCGTTGGGGATCTCCCGGGACACGATGCCCTCCTTGGCGAACTCGGAGGCGTTGGCCAGCAGGAGGCGATGGCTGGTCACCGCGATGAGCAGGTCGCCGGCCCCCTGCTCGCGGGCATGGGCGAGGCAGTCGACGGTCTCACCGGGGGAGAGGTGCCAGCGCAGGATCTTGAGGGTGAGTTCCAGTCCGTCGTGGGTGGTGAGGCAGAGAGTCTGGGGCGGTGGAACTGGGGCCGGTTCGGAGTGGCCGACCGTGCTCGCCAGCCGCGCCACCGCGTCCGAGAGCGGCTTGGCCATCAGGGCCACGTCGCGGGCGCTGCGGCGTGCGCCGGTGAAGGGAAGGGTTCGTTTCCCGGGGAGTTCCGCCAGGATCCACGCTTCACGCAATACCGCGTCGAGCAGGGTGGCCATCTGGGCTGCGACCTCGTCGTACTCACGGTGGAGGTTGTGGGGGAGGCTCTCGGCCAGGCGTGCCTCGAGTTCGTCGTTGTCGGCCCGCTGTCGTGCCATGGTGGCGCGCAGTGCCTGGTACTGGAACCAGGCCTTGTGGGCCACCAGCAGGCTGTGAACATCCAGGAGGATGGCTTCGCCGTGCTTCTCGAGGTACTGGCGCCGTTCCTGCGGTTCGCGGGCCTTCTGGAGCTTCGCCACGTGGCCCCCGACGGCGGCGTGGAACTGGTCTCGCTGCTTCTCCAGATTGGCGTCACTGCCAGCAACGGGCTCCCACACGCTGAGCGGAACGCCTCCGATGGTTTCCGCCTCGTGGACAGCCCGCGAGACGGAGCGGCCCAGACCCTTGAGTTCGGACCACTGCGCCTGCCGGACCTTGTCCAGGAGGGTCTCGGTCAGTTGGAGGTTCTCCTCGGTCAAGTGCGCGATGCCGTGGAGTTGGGCCTGGATCGCGACCATCGCCAGCGCTGGTCCCAGCGCGGCCGCCAGCCCGGCGGCGGTGGCTCCGGCTGCGGGGAGCCACCGCACCGAGGTCGCGAACTTGCCGTTCACCGCGAGGGTGCCGAGGTTGTACCCGCCGCTTTGGGCCGGGGTGGCGCCGGCTCGAAGAGCGGCGAGCGTCTCCGGGGCCAGCCGGGCGAGACCTTGGGCCTGCGCGAGCGCTGGGGCGACCTGGGCGCCGACATTGAGGACACCCGTGCTGCGCAGGACGGCATCGCTGAGCGCCGCGCGTTCAGCGGGTGAGATCAAGCTAAAGGGGATTAGCTCCAGCCCGTCCGGCACGTCCCCGAAGAGCAGGACCGTCCCGGGGAACACCTCAACCAGAGCCGTGGCTATGTCGTCGTCGCTCGCTGCGGCGAGTTGGGTGGTGTCCTCCATTGCAGCATCGTTTCAGCATCGCTGGCGGCATCGGAAGTCAGCCCACTCGCCCCGGCGAACTTCAGGTGAGGCTGACATGACTTCCGCCAGGCGAGCACCAGTCCTCGAGCTCTGCCATCGCGGTGCGAACCGCGTCCAGGGTGCGCGTTGGCGCGAACCGCCTGCACGCGCCGCAGAGACACTCGCGCCACTTCTGCTCAGCAACCGCCCTGCCGAACCCGCTGCCCAACCACAGTGCGCTCCCAGCGTCCACGATCGACCGCCGGGTTCGATCAGCGAGTGGGGGAACGTGGGGGAACGTGCCCACGACAAGGGAAGTTGCGGGACGCGTCGGGGACGTTCCCCCTCCGGAACGGGGTTGGGGGGAACGGGAAAGGCAACGTCTGGTTGGTGATCTGACCGCGTGATTCGCGCGGAAAGGACACCGATCATGAGCGTGGCGTCGGGGATCGACGAACGGAAGCGGCCGCAGTGGGTGGCGGGCCCGTTGGGTATCGACGAGGCAGCGATGCCGGGCTGGGTGGCGGCCCGGTGGGAGCGTTGGGTGGCGGCCGAGCCCCGGTTGGCGGCGGTGCCGGACCCGGCCGGGTTGGCGGACTGGCGTCGGGTGGCTGACCCGGCCGCCGTCAACGAGGTGCTGTTGGGGTTGGGCCGGTTGGCTGCGGTCGATGGCGCTGACGACCTGGACGCGGCCCGGGTGTTGGCGTGGCTGTTCTTGCCGGCGGCCGGCCAGCTCCGTTCCCAGTTGCGGAGCCTGGGGGCCAGCGTCGGGAAGGTGGTGGCCGGCCAGTTGTGGATCGTGGTCCGCACCGTGCCCTGGCAGCGCCCGCACAAGGTGGCGGTCCGGATCGTGTTCCGGCTGCGGGAGGGGGTGTTGCGGGACTTCGGCCGGGCGACCCTCCGCCACCCGGGCGCCAACACCGAGATCACCTCGGAGGTGGCCACGGTCGAGCCGGACGACGCGGTGCGTTGGCACCGGGAGGAGGACGGCGAGTCGGTACGGCCCGGCGTTCGCCGGCAGCCGCCGGCGGCGGGGCCGGGGTGGGGGGCGGGGGAGTTGCTGGTGGACCTGTTGGGGTGGGCCCGCGCCGAACAGGTCATCGGCGCCGAGGACGCCGACCTGCTGGTGTGTTTGGTGGCGGCGTTGCGGGCGGTCGAGGACGCCGGCGGCCGGGTGCGGGACAACGGCGCCGACGGTTTGACCAGCGAGGCGGCGGTCCGGGTGGTCGCGGCCCGGTTCGGGGTGTGCGAGCGCACCGTCCGGCGGCGGACCGCCCGCAGTGTGCAGGCGCTGCAGGCGGCGGCGGGCCGGTTCTTCGACACGGTCGCGGCCTGAGTGTCCGGCAAACCGCCCCGCGTGGTGCTTAGTCCCGGTGAGGTGATGCGAGATGAGCACAGGTGATCCGGCCGAGGTGGCCGCCCTGTTCGACCTGGCGGCGTCCGAGACCGCCGTCTATCAGCAGCTGAAGGACTGCGTGGCCCAGATCGGGGCGGTCCAGGCCGCGAAACTGACCCTGGCCCGGCTGCCGGTGGCCGACCTGCGGGCCGGGCTGCTGGTCCGCCGCCACTCGGAGACCCGCCGGTGAGCACCGCCACCCGCCCGGTGCCGTCGGTGGCCGAACTACGGGCCGCCGTCCGCGCGTTGCACGCCGGCCAGTTCCGCACCACCACCAGCACCGACGGTGCCGGCCCTGAGTGGTCGCCGGCGCCGGGGGAGCGGGCCGTGGTGGTCTTGGGGGTCAGCGGCGGGGTCGGCGCCACCACGGTGGCGATGGCGCTGGCGACCGCGACCGCGCCGTCCCGGGTCGTGGAGTGCGGCCCGGTGACCCGCTCGGGTCTGGTGCGGGCCAGCTTCAACGAGCTGGGCGCCGCGAACGAACACTGGCTGAGGGGCCGCCGCGGCCCGGTGCTCGTGGAGCGGCGCGCCGACAACGACCCGCAGCCCCCGCCGCCTCTGCCGACCGACACCCCGGACGCCTGGACGGTGATCGACGCCGGCGGCGACCTCGACCAGGCCCCCCGCACCGGCTGGCTGGCGACCCTGCTCGACCAGGCCCCCACCGTGGTGGTGGCCCGGGCGACCCTCCCCAGCCTCGGGCACCTCGACGCGATGCTGGCCCGGCTCGACCCCCACCGGGTCGCGGCCGTCGCCGTGCTCGGCCCGCCACTGCGCCGCTGGCCCAAACCGCTGCGCTACGCGCTGGGGGACCACACCCGGGCGGTCGTCGACGACGGCCGCCTGGTCGGCGTCCCCCTCGACGCCGCCCTGGCCGTGACCGGCCTGGCCGACGCCGACCTACCCGGCCCGCTCCGGGCGGCCGCCGCCACCCTCGCGGACCTGGTCACCGCACCCCGCTGTCCGGTCGTCGAACCCCCCTGCCCGGTCGTCGAACCCGACTGACCTGCCCTTTCTGGAAAGGAAACCGCTCATGTCCATCCTCCTCAGCGTCCTGCTGCCGTTGGTGGTGTGCCCCACAGCGCCGCCCGGGGCGCAGGTCCAGGTCGACAAGCTCACCGGCTACGTGCTGTGGGGGGTGATCGCCTTGTTCGTGGTCGGGGTGGTCGTCTCGATCGGCGCGATCGTCGCGGGCCGGGTGTTCCACATGCAGCACGCCTCCAAAGCGGGCGTGGTCGGCATCGTGGTCGTCCTGGTCGCCGCCATCGCCTACACGGTGGTGCCCTCGATCGTGTCCGGCATCCTCGGCGCCGGCTGCGTGTAACCCATGACCAAACCGTCTGGCCACCGCCGCCGGTTGGATTGGGATCCGAACCTGGCCTGGTCGCGCGAGCAACTGCGGCTGCTGCTCGGCGGCCTCACCGTCGCGGCACTGGTGATCCTCGCCGGACTCGGGCTGGCGCTCCGCGCCACCCAGCTCCCCGCCGACGTCCGCACCGGCCCCGCCGGCTCCACCCCCACCGGCACCGGCACGGTCGCCGGCACGGTGGCCGGGGACGCGGCCGGGTCCGGAACGGCGGCGCCGTTGCGGTTGGGGTGGCCGACGGTGCTACGTGGCCCCGGCGGGGTGGCGTCCGGATTCGACCACACCCCGGAGGGGGCGGTGGCCCAGCTGGCGGCCCTCGATGAGTTCGTGCTGACCGCGATGCAGCCCGAGTTGGCCCGCGACACCTACCGGGTGTGGGCGCTGCCCGGCAGCCCCGAGGCGGACGCCTGGTTGATGACCCGCAACGTGGACTCCTTCACCAGCGCCCTGGCGCGGGCCGGTTACGGCCAGGCCCAAGTCGTGGTGCAGGTCCGGCCGGTCGCCGGCCAGCTCACGGCCATCGACGGCCCGGACCAGGTGGTGGCCTGTGTCTTGTTGGATGTGCGGGTCACCGTGAAGACCGAGGCCCGCCTCGGGTACGGCCACTGCGAGCGGCTGCAGTGGGCCGACGGCCGTTGGCAGATCGGCCCCGGCCTGCCGCCCACCCCGCCGGCGCCGGTGGCGCCGGGCAGCCCGGCCGCGGCCGCCGCCGGCTGGCGCACGTTCACCACCGACTAAGACCCCGGCCCGTGAGGAGTTCGTGATGTTGCCGTTGCCGTTCGATCCGTTCGGGACCTTGGCCAACGAGGCGGTCAAGCTGATCGCGCAGGGCTGGACGGCGATCATGTTGGCGTTGTGGAACTGCGGCTTGTGGCTGCTGCGGTTGGTGATGACGTTCATGGACGCTTTCCTCACCCCGGACCTCTCCGAGACCGGGCCGGCCGCCGCCCTGTACCGCACCACGTTCTGGCTCGGGGGCGCGGTGACGGTGGTCCTGTGCCTGGTGCAGCTCGGGGTGGCGGCGTTGCGCCGCGACGGCAAATCGCTGGCCCAGCTGTTGATCGGGGTGGCCCAGTTCGCCGTGGTGTGGGTGGCGATCGTCACCTACGCGGTGGTGCTGGTCGCGGCCGCCGGCGGCCTGACGACCTCGCTGATGGAAGCCCTGTTGAACGTCACCACCTGGAGCACCTGGCAGCCGTGGACCCCGTTCGACGTCAAGGACATCACCGACGCCGTGCTGGCCACCCTGCTCGGGGTGATGGGGGTGTTCTTGTTGCTGGCCGCGATCGGCCACTTCTTCATCATGATCGTGCGGGGGGCGGCCTTGTTGATCCTGGTGGCCACCTCCCCGATCGCGGCGGCCGGCCTGGTCGGTGACCTGGGCCGCGGCTGGTTCTGGAAGACGTTCCGCTGGCTGCACGCCGCCGCGTTCACCCCGCCGTTGGTGGTGTTGGTGATGGGCATCGGGGTGCAGCTGGCCAGCGGGGTCGCGGTCGGTGGCTCCTCCAGTGTCGAGACCTCGGTGGGGACCGCGTTCCCGGCGGTGATGCTGATCTGCGCGTCGGTGGTGTCACCGCTGGCGTTGTTCAAGATGTTGGCGTTCGTCGACCCGGGCACCGCGACCGGCGCCCAACTGCGGGCCGGGTGGGCCGCCGCCGGCGGCCTGCAAGGCGTGCTGACCGGCGGCGGTGGCGGTGACACCGGATCCTCGGCGGCCTCGGCCAGCGGCCCGGACGGCCGCTCCGGTGGTGAGGCGTCCGCCGAGGCCGCCCAGTCCTCCCGGGTCGCCGGGGCGGTCGCCGGGGGCGCCGGCCGGCTCGGCCCGGTCGGTGGGCTGCTCGCCGGCGGGATCGGGGCGGTGATGGGCACCGGGTCGGCCGCGGTCGGGATCGGCGCCGACGTCACCAACCAGATGGGCGCCGGCCACAACTCCTACTACCCCGACTACACCGCCGGCGGCCACGGCAACGCTGCCCGCCCCACCGGGCGTGGCGGTGGCCAAGCAGGCGCAGGGAACCCCCCTGACCCCGGTGGTGCCGGTGGCGGCGGTGACCCGGCCGACTGCCCCGACGACGGCGACGCCCCCACCGCCCCCACCGCTCCGGCCCCGCCGGTGGCGCCGGTATCGCCGTGGTCGCCGATGTCTCCGGGGATGCCGGCCCGCCCCCCGGCCGGGTCGGCGGCGGGCTCCACCGGGTCGGCGGCGGGCACTGGCGGGTCGGCGGGTTCGTCGGCGGCGGGTGGGGCGGTGACGGCCGGCGAGGTCGCCGAAGTAGCCGAAGTGGCCGTGCTGTTGTGAGCCGGCCCAGACCAGGGACAGGAGCAGGGTGATGGCGACGGTGTTCAACGAGTACGCCAAGGACCGGGTGGGCTGGATCCTGGGGCTGACGCTGCCGCAGGCCGCCATCGTGGTGGCCGCCGGGATCCCGATGCTGTGGGCGTTCAACGCCCAGCAGTGGGGGCTGTTCGGCGGCCTGGCCGCCGGGTTCGTGGTGGTGTTCGTGTTGGTGGCGGTCCCGGTGCACGGCCGCTCGGCGACCGGCTGGCTGTGGGCGACGCTGGCGTTCACGGCGGGCAGCCTGGCCGGCTGGACGGTGTGGCGGTCCAAAGCCAGCCGCGGCACGATCGACGACCTGGGTGAGCCCGACCTGCCCGGGGTGCTGTCCGGCACCACCATCCACGACGGCCCCCCCACCGGGGTCCGGCAACGGCGGATCGCGCTGGTCCAACACCACCCCGCCCGGACCTGGGCGGTCACCGCCCAGGTGACCCACGCCGGGATCACCACCGCCGATCCGGTCGAACGCGACCGGCTCGGCCGCGGCCTGGCCGACCTGCTCGAGGCCTGCTCCCGTAGCCAACTGATCACCGAGGTGCTGTTCGTGGTCCGGACCGTGCCCGAGGACGGCGCCGCCCGCACCCAGTACCTGACCGACCACCGCCGCCCCGGCAGCCCCGCGACGGTGCAGGCCATCAACAACGACCTGGCCGTGTCGCTGACCCGGGCGGCGGTCCGCACCGAAGCGTTTGTGACCGTCGTCGTGCCGGAGCAGCGGCTCGCGAAAGCCGCCAAGGAGACCGGCGGTGGGGTCGAAGGCCGGGGCCGGGCCCTGTACCTGGTGATGGCCGAGGTGGAGGCCCACCTGCGCGGCGCCGTCGAGATGACCGACGTGCGCTGGCTCACCTCACCGGAGTTGGCGGCCGTGGTGCGGACCGGGTTCGCCCCCGGCGACGCCGACTCCATCACCGCCGCCGTGTTGGCCCACGACAAAGACGCCGGCGTCAACGCCGAGGTGCCCTGGGCGATGGCCGGCCCGTCCGGCGCCGACCTGGCGATGCGGCACTACTCCCACGACGCCTGGAACTCGATCTCTGCGACCATCAAACTGCCCGACAAGGGCGCCGTCATGGGCGCCCTCGCGCCGATCCTGATGCCATCCACCGCTGGGGAACGCCGCTGCCTGCTAGTCGCCTACCCCGTCGTCGACCCGACCCGCGCCGACCGCGAAGCCAACAAAGCCCAATGGGGCGCCGACCTGGGCGAAGGCCTCAAAGAGAAACTCGGGGTCCGCACCGACGCCCGCGGCCGCCGCCAGATCGCCCGCACCCGCGCCCTGGACACCAACCTGGCCCGCGGCAACGCCATGATCCGGCCCTACGCCATCGCCACCGTCACCGTCGCCAAAACGGTCCGGGTCGCCGAGTACGGCCGCCGCCTCGACGCCGCCATCCGCCAAGCCGGGTTCGCCCCCATGCGGCTCGACCTCGTCCAAGACGCCGCCTTCGCCGCCTCCAGCCTGCCGCTCGGCGTCTCGTTGACCCGCTCCAAGGAGAACTAACCCATGACCCGCAATCCCTCCAACCGGACTGGGCGTGGCCGGGATGTCGCCGGCCTGCTCGGCGACTTCGACCACGACCTGCCCCGGATCCCCCCAGAGGCCAAACGGCCCCGTGAGAAGCGGCTGTTCGAGTTGAGGCCGGCCCGCGGCCGGCGGCGTCGCGGGGCGGGTTGGTCACCGGCCGGGGTGCCGGTGGCGGTGTGGCGGATGACCAGCGATCAGGCGCCGGTGCTGTGGCCGTTCGTCGCCGCACCCGCCCTGCCGCCCACCGGAGCCCAGATGGGCATCGACTACTTCTCGGGGGCGTCGATGTACTTCGACCCCAACGCCTGGGTCCGTGATGACGCCATCCCGGTCACCAACGCCAACGTCCTGGTCCAGGGCAAACCCGGCACCGGCAAGTCCGCCACCATCAAAGCCTGCGCCCTGCGGATGTCCGACTTCGGCTACCGCACCCTGGTGCTGGGCGACCCCAAAGACGAGTACGAGGACCTGTGCCGGTTCCTCGGCCAAGAACCCATCGTGATCGGCCCCGGCCACCCCCACCGGATCAACCCTTTGGCTTTCGGTCCGCTCGCCCAGGGCTGGGACACCCTCGACGCCACCGAACTGGAACAACGCTGCCAGACGGTGTTCAACCGGTGGCTGACCGTGCTGCGGGGCCTGGTCGGCTCCCAGCGAGTCGGGCAACACCACATCCCGTTCGGGCCCTCCGACGAAGTCGCCGTCCTCACCGTGCTCCGCGACCTCACCGGCCACAGCTCCGGCCACACCCGGCTGATCGAGACCACCATCCCCCAGGTGTGGCGGGCGCTGTCCGACCCCGCACCCGACCTGGTGACCGGCTGCCGGTTCCGCGACGCCCGCCAGTTCCTCGACGAAACCCGGCTACTACGCGACTCGCTCGGCAAACTGGTGCAGGGCGAACTGGCCGGCATGTTCGACGCCCCCACCAACATCAACCTCGACTGGAAAGCGCCCATCACCTCCCTGTCGCTGTCGAGGGTGTCGGATGAGGCGGTCGGGATCGCGCTCACCTGCGTCAACTCCTGGGGCCGCGGCATGCGCGAACTCGCCGACCCCGGCGACATGCGGCTGGTCATCCGCGACGAGGTCTGGCGACAGATGCGGCTCGGCCCCGAAGCCGTCAAATCGTTTGACGCCGACCTGCGACTGTCCCGTAAAGACGGCGACATCCAGATCGCCGCCGCCCACAAACCGTCGGACTGGCTATCGGTGGGGGACCAGAACTCCCAGGCGGTGGCGATCGCCAAGGACATGCTGCACCTGGCCGACACCAAGATCCTGTGCGGCCAGGACGCCGAAGTCGCCGACGAACTGAACCAACTCCTCGACCTGGGCCCCATCGGCCAACACCTGGTCACCGGCTGGTGCCGGCAGGCCCGCGGCCGCGCCGTGTGGATGCTCGGCGACCGCCTCTACAAGGTCCAAACCATGCTCCACCCCCTGGAGCACCACCTCACCTACACCAACACCGCCCTCGACCGAGCTTGATGGAGGCCCCCCGATGAACAAGCTGTGGGCCGCGCTCGCCGCGGTCATCCTCGCCGTCGCCGGCGCCCCGCTCGCCGTCGCCATCATGCTCACCGCCGTCGGCACCCCGGCAGTCGACCAACAACTCAAAGCCACCGCCTGCACCTACCACGACGCCCCGATCAGCCCCGGCGCCTGGACCGTCCCCATCGCCGAGCCCTACCAACTGCGCTCACCGTTCGGGCCACGCACCGACCCCATCACCGGCGAACTGCGACACCACGACGGCCAAGACCTGATCGCGACCGGGTCGACCGGCGCTCCCATCCTGGCCGCCTCCGCCGGAGTGGTGCGGGTCGCCGACAGCGTGGACGACAGCGCCGCCGGCCGGCACGTCACCATCGAACACGCCGGCGGCATCCAAACCCTCTACCTGCACCTGGCGTCGCTGACCGTCACCGCCGGCCAACACGTCACCGGCGGCCAACCCATCGGCGTCGAAGGCAACACCGGCCGCTCCACCGCCCCCCACCTCCACTTCGAATACCACACCAACGGCACCCCCACCGACCCCGTCAAAGCGCTCCAGGCCCGCGGCGTCGTCTGGGACGGCACCCCCGGCCACCCCACCACCACCACCGACCTCCCCACCACGCCGAGCCCCACCACCGCGGAGGCCGGGGAGGGGGAGGGTGGCGTCGGGTTCGCCCTACCCCCACCGGGCGAACCCCGCCACGTGTCGCTGACCAACCCGCCGACGGCGATCCCCGCCGACATCGAAGCCTGGTACCGCAAAGCCGCCGCCGCCACCAACCTGCCCTGGACACTGCTGGCCGGCATCGGCATGGAAGAAACCCAACACGGCCACGTCATGACCTGGACGGCCACCTCAGCCCAAGGGCTCATGCAGTTCCTGCCCTCCACCTGGGCCAGCGAAGGCCGCGACGGCGACGGCGACGGCCGCGCCGACATCACCAACCCCGCCGACTCGATCACGTCGGCCGCCTACTACCTGGTCAAGAACGGCGCCACCCAAGGCCCCGACGGCGTCCTACAAGCCCTGCACGTGTACAACCCGCGCGACTTCTACCCCAACGACGTCCTGCACTACGCCCACGCCTACGGCGGCGGCACCGTCTGGGGCGGCCAAGCCACCTGCCTCGGCACCGGCATCGGCGACCCCAACCTGCCGCCCATGACCCCCGAACGCATCCACGCCATGTTCGCCTGGGCAACAGCGCGGGTCGGGTTGCCCTACCAACTCGGCGCCGAAGGCCCCGACGCCTACGACTGCTCCAGCTACGTCCAAGCCACCTTCCGCACCATCGGGATCACCCTGCCCCGCACCGCCCGCGAACAACGAGCCTGGGTCGCCGCCGGCAACGGCTTCAAAGTAGCCCCCGGCACCGAACAAGCCGGCGACCTGGTCTTCACCAACACCTGGCTCGGCCCCGACACCATCGGCCACGTCATGATGGTCTACAACCCCACCAGCCACACCAGCCTCGAAGAAGCCGGCAAAGGCGCCGGCTACTACACCTACAACCGCTACACCAACCACAACATCTACGAAATCTGGCGAGTCGGAAACATCACCGACAACCCAGATGCCTGACCAGCCGGGAGACGCGCCCAAAGGTGGGGAGGTGCTGGGACCGCTGGGGTGATCGTGCGTGATCGTGCGTGATCGTGGGGCAGAGCACCGCTGCTGCGGGGTCCTTGGTCGCGCCTGCTGGGCTGAGTGGTCAGGAACTGCCCCGCACTGACCCACCCTGAACTGACCCACCCTGAACGTGTGGTGGTCACCAGCGCTCTGGGCAGATCCCATGGCAGATCCCATGGCCACCACCGGGCAGTTCTCATGGCCACCACCGGGGCTTTTCGCGGCGCCCAAGGAGCTCCGCCAGGACGACCGGCGTTCCGCGTAATTCGGGGGTGCTGGGGCTATCCGGAAGATGTTTGCGCTTGTCGTAGGGTTTCGACTAGGTGGAAACCCGAAAACGCATAGTCACACGTTGTCGGGGAGTTCGGCTGGT